>Ga0308169_10000437_pt1 | contig 63401 bp, 46 predicted proteins | sample PhyBR1_2_FD_202139 | JGI IMG/M metagenome (GOLD analysis project Ga0308169, IMG submission 202139) | Phyllosphere microbial communities from UC Gill Tract Community Farm, Albany, California, United States - DLSLSB.R1 | ecosystem: Host-associated > Plants > Phyllosphere > Unclassified | place... | reverse complement strand
AATTTTTTATACTTTTTAGACAGCAAAAAAACAGCAATCAGAACAACTAGGCAAATCCAAAATGTAAGTGATACTGAACTTGGAATCAATAGTGAATACTCAGGAATGATAATCTTTGCAGGCTTAGTAAAATAGAAATGTCTAACGCCCGCAAGAGAAAAAATGCTAAGTATAAGACAATAGGACCATGAACGTAAAAAAGGAAACGAACGAACAATAATGTCATAAAAAGCAGGAAACTTATCTTCAAAATATTCGTAAATCATATCAAGTACTTTCAATTTAAACATATACATGTTCGTTAAAGCAATGGCATCGCTCATTTGTAGGGGTCATAAGCAAAATTAATTAAAAATTAATTTCTTGAGACTAATTAAAACTAAAATTTTCTCTCTAGATATTTTCAAAAAAAATTATCTCAGATGTGAATTGTATCAGAACTAGAACAGAACTTATGCTTGTCAAGAATGTTTTGTACTAATTTATTACATATAAGTTTATGAACTAATCAAAACTGTCAAAAAACAAATGAGTTATCTAAAATGTGGCTTTGTTATTTGAGCAAGCAGGTTTTTATACTTTCTTGTCAATTTGTGATTAAAAACGCTATTGTAAAATAAATTACAACTATTTAGGTTTTATTGCATTCTCGACAATTGTTAAAAACTAGCTGTTGTGTCTAGATATTATAAAATGCCTGTGAGAAAAGCTTTTCAATACCAGTTTCACTGAAATCACCATTTAAAGTACTTTCTCTTTCACTATAGAAATAAGATCCAGGAATGCTTTATAAAGCGAAAGAGCCATAAAGTAACAAAAAAAAGCAAGGCATTGGGCAAAAATAAAGTGAAAAAGTGAATATTCGCTCAAGGTGGTTGAAACATGTGCAAAATAAAAAGATTTAGAAACGATAGCATCAAAGCTCACAACTATAAAACCTAGGAGTAGACTAGAGATAGATAAATTGCTATATAAAATAATTATTAAATAAAACCAAGCGAGTACTCTAAAGGCAACAATAATCATTCTTTCACAATTAGAATTGCCATTCAGCAATAGATTGACTTCTTTGGTAAAAGAGGAAGAATCCCATTTGAGAGAAAGCAACATTCTCTTAATGAAGAGAATATATAAGAATGATGGTGCTGGTAAGACTAGGAATTTTTTATACTTTTTAGACAGCAAAAAAACAGCAATCAGAACAACTAGGCAAATCCAAAATGTAAGTGATACTGAACTTGGAATCAATAGTGAATACTCAGGAATGATAATCTTTGCAGGCTTAGCAAAATAGAAATGTCTACCAGTTGCAACAGAAAAAATGCCAAGCATAAGATAAACGATATTTTTAGAAGAAATGGAAATATTAACTAGCTTAAACATCCAACGGTTAGAAACTATGCAAGTTCTAATGATCAAAAGCCACATGTATTTAGGGGTGCACAGAAAAATTAATTAAAAATTAATTAATCGAGGCTAATTAGAATTTTGGAATGAACAGTAAAGTTAAAAAAGTTTTTCTAAAAAGCCTTTTTAAGCATATTTTAATATTTTTTTAGTGACAAAACTGCTTTGAATCTCAGGACTGAAATTAAGGTTCACAAAAACTTACATTTAAATATTCTTAAATTGTAGTTAAAACATTAAACTATATTTCGAGCAATTTTTTCTGTCTGTCTTGAGGCTTAGTTTCTTTGTTTAGTTTTTTATGGTATTCTTCTTGTGCCGTCGCCGAGAAACCCTAAGCTGGTATTTGAGATTATCAGTCTGAGACATAATCTTAAACTCAAAAAAATTTATTGATTTTTTGGTGAATATTTTTGTCGAAAATAAATCAATGTGTGTTTTAATTTAAATAGCAATTCATCATTCCTGCCAGTGCCTTGCTAAAATTTTGTTCCAAACTATAAAACGAACTTGAAATAAACTAATAACTACAAAAAAGTGTGTGTAAAACTAAAAAAACATCAACAAAAGCCAAATATTGCATCTCGCTTGGCGGAAATGAACTGGCAAGTGAGAAACAGTGTGGCGAAAGCAAGATATAAAAAGATCTTGAAATTAAAATATCGAAGCATACAGATACAAACCTTGGCACAAAATAACTAGTATCACAGCAGAACAACTTTCCATCGGCTCTATAATGATTTCATTTTTTCAAAATTAAAAATTTAATAAACGAAATTAAAAAGTCTATTTTAAATTAAATGATCTAGAAAGATTACAAATTTTTGCTTAATGACCATATTAGAATCAAGGGAAGCTATAAAAGGTAGCAATATAAATTTTAAAATACCGAACCATCCTAATATACAAATGGCCTGATCTCACAAAATTTGCTTGAAATCAGCAAATGAAAAAAACATCAAAATGTTGAGATTTACAACTCACATCTCTTTTACAACAAGCAGAACTTGGCTGATTTTTTATAAACATAAACAGATCATTAAAAGCCGCACATTTGCTTTTAAACCCTTAATTTGATTAAATATTATACTCAGATCATTTTCAAAATCAAGCACAGCAGAACAAGAATGATGGTTCAAAGCAAAGATTTTGCTATCAGACCAATGTGCAATTAGTACTCCAACACATTTGTTATTGTATTTTATACAAAAATTTAACACTAAAAAATATTTTTTAAGGTTTTTAATAAACTTTCTGCATCTCAGCATTCATATTTTGGTAAAATTCAGAATCATAAAACTCTTTCTTAACATCAAGAAATATATTCTTCAATATCTGGATACAGAGGATGAAAAAGCAGAAAGCAACGTAAGCCACAAAAACGCTAGTGACAAGACTGAGCAGTGAAACGTCACCAACAGGTGTGCTGTTAATAAATGGGCTCAAAAGAGGCAGCGAAACAACATATAAAGATTTCGAGATCAGAGCATCAAGGCTTGGGAATATAAAGCCCATTAAGAGATTCACGAATGATATCTCAGCAGAGCAAGCAATGAACAAACAGGCAAATAGTAACACTGTAAAAACAAGCACTATAAGTTGTTCAGAATTAAAATCACCGGACATAAAAAGTCCAATCTGATCAAACAGGTTATTAAGATTCCATTTATGAGCAAGCACAATTCTTTTAACGTAGAGAGAGAATCCGATAGGTGCAGCGGCAAAAAGTAAGGTATTTCTATGCTTCTTAGAGCCACTGAAAAGGAAATAAGCTATTAGGAAAGCAACGGCAATCAAGAATGTCATTGTCAGAGTGTTTATCTCAAGTAAAGAGTATTCAACGACAATAACTTTAGGGCTGGGCGAGTTCCACCACCAGAAAGAAAGTCCTCCTCCTCCTATCAGGGTAGCAATCAAACCACCGAACAAGTATAAGTGTCCAGTCACACACGCAGGCACCACGGCTATTAATGATGCCCAACTAGTAGGAATCGATGCGAAAAGACCGGCCATCCATGCATAAGCAGTGGAGTTGGCAATCGCTGCAACAAAGGCGGAGCCAGCAATCGATGCATAAGCACCGGTAAACCAGCCAACAAACGAACTAGATAAAAAAGATGAAAACAAGGAAGGTGTAACTATTGGTTCCATTATAGGGCTGGCTCAAAATTTTTTTTAAATTAAAATTTTAATTAATTAATTAATTAACTTTAAAAACTTAAGCGATTGAGAATCTCAAATTATGGTTTTTTTACAGTAGAAATCTTGCTCTTTAATTTGCTATCTGTTCCTTTTGTAATCTCTTATTTTTAAACATTTATCTTTATAATGTGCTAACTTTGTTTACTACTCAAATCACAGTTTAATTATAAATTCTACTCAAAAAATTTATGAAAGAAAAGAAATAATTTTATTTTTAGAATGTTGAACTAAAGCTAGAATATAAAAGGCATTACATTGAAATAAAAGCAATATGGATAGTACAAACTTTTATGGTTTTTAACAAAACAGAGTCTTTTTTAAGCATTTTATAGCAGGATTAAGCTCCAGCTCTGCTTATATTCCTTATTGTTGCTGATAGTCTTAGCTGATACTAAAATTCAAACCAATCCTTCCCTTACAACCTTTCTCATGTAAGTGTATTTTCTACAAGATAGTCTATTGAATACACTCTACTAGTGGCTAAGTCAGAGGCTATTACTAAAACAGATGCAGTATGGCTTTCCACAGCTTGAACTGATGATTAGAGATCACAATAATACAGTACTTCAACAAGTCTTAATCAATCATACTTTTAATTAAAAATAAATGAAAGAATCATTGCATATTCATATTGCTTAGTCAGTATTTGTTTAGCATTTACTCTATCAAGACGAGTTATATGCGAGTTTCTTCACTGATCTATCAGGAATAATCATTTAACCAATATTTCAGCCAAATCATTAATCACTCTTGTATTAGTTTTTATTACATACTGGTGCTCTGCCATAAAATGTTTCGAATCACATATTGTCATTCAGGCATCACATTTTGTAGCTTTAATATTGCAGGACTTCATAACAGACATGCAACATCCCTTGATTAAATTTAGGTCTAAAAATAATTATGGAGAAAATTTTTAGCAAAATTTTTAGTTTTGCATAAGTCAGACATTAAGCTTTGCAAAAACAGAATGTTTTTATTACCGCGAAACTTCTGTCAATTTAGCATTTAATGGCTATGTTGAATTGTTATAAGTTGCTGAGACAAAGATGAGCAAGACCAAGCAAACCTTTGGGAGTGTGTGATTTTACAAGGCAAAATTGAGGCTGTTTTGCTGAAACAAACAGAATAATTGAATCAAAGATCTCTTTGTTGTGGAATCTCATGCTAAAAGCTAATTGAAATGCTGAGAAAGCTTTGATGGAAAATCTGCGTCTTAAGTTTGTGTTCACAATATTTGCAAGCCCATATGTCTGACAAGGCTACCACCACAGTCCTTTATTCTACAGACATTTGCAAAGTCATATGCTCTATAAAAATATCGCAAAGGGTCAACTACGAGCCTTGCTTGGTCATTGCTTCACCCAATTCAGTCGTCTCAGAACAACTTTACAGTATTAAATTGCAGAGCACAACCCACAATATTTTCGTCCATAACGTTAAAAATGGATCCTATGTGGATTTTATTAATAGCATAGCTCTGTGTATGATTAAAGCACAGATTCCCTGCGATTACTTGGTTGCTGCATCGTACGAGGGAAGCATATTGGTTTATTCTCCAAATAGAGACGAGATTGCTTATTCCTATATTAAAGGCAAAGAAGATCTCGAAATACTGCTGGAAAAATGTATTCTAAAATATAACGAATTTATTTGTTGAATAATAAAACACAGTCCTTTGTTATTTGCAAAATGACAATGAGATAATTTTGTACTGCTAAATCTTTTAAGATTAGTGTTAAATATTATAGAAATAATTGTCCTTGAATTCAAATACTAACAATTTGTTTTATTCCTAAGGTCTAATGTTAGATTGAGATTTAGAACATTGTAAAAATATTCATAAATAAAATTTTTATTAGAAACTGTGAATGAACTCTTTAGAGTTGTACTTAGAACTTATACTTTTCATGGTCTTCTTTTAATTATAGACTTCTTTGTTTGAATCTTCAGATGTCATTTCTTTTTGGTCTGAAAATTTTAACTATTTTAATATCATACAAAACTACCCAATGCAAATGAAACCAAAGCCAAGAACTTTCATTGTCATTGGGCTGGCAGGAAGCGGCAAAACAACCTTCTGCCAAAGACTCTACTCTTGGCTCAATACTGACGTTGTTTTGAAAGATGGGCTAAACGCTAACATTACCTCGATAAATTTGGATCCTGCAGTCCAGAATCCTAAAATGCCTCTGACTGTTGACATCCGAGACTTTGTAGACTTTAGAGAGACAATGGAGAAGTACAATCTTGGGCCCAATGGCTGTACGAACACGTGCTTGAACATCTTTTTGCTGAACTTCAAGCAGCCAGATCTTGCAAAATATACTATTATAGATACACCTGGGCAGATCGAAGCCTTTACATGGTCTTCTCCTGGCGAGGCAATAATGGAACTCTACAGAAACACGTGTATTATTTATGTTGTAGATCTTCCGTTGTGCAAAAACAAGCATGTTTTTATCAACAACATGCTATTTGCGGCAGCCCTCAAGTGCAGGTTCAAAAGGCCTGTTTTGGTGGTTTTTAATAAAAAAGATCTTGAAGAGTCTTTTGAAGTTGAAAAATGGATCAGAGATTATTCTTATTTTATAGAGAGTCTTAGCGATGAAGAGAATATTATAAGAGGACTGGCACTCTATTTTGAAGAGTTCTACAACAATTTGGAGTTTACCTGTCTAAGCGCATTATGCGGGACAGGAAAGGAAGATTTTTTTTCTCTTGTAGATAAATTATTTGATGATAATGAAGAAAATAAAAAATAGTCATCTAATTTTGATTGTCTCGGCGACAAAATTCAATTTCACTATTATTAAGATTAAGATTTTAAAGTTTAAATATAATCAAGATTCTAAAGCTACAATATTAAATGTTTAAATGCTAAAAATAGTCTAATGGTGTTCATTCAATATAGGTAACCGATTGATAGGAAACCTGGTTTTTTTTTTCTTCTTTTAAAAGAGAATACCGCAATCTTATATAGTGCAATTTTATCTGAACCCATGCAATTAAAGTGTATAAAGCCACAAAGATAAAAAATACACTAAAGTACACAGTGAACACTCCAGCATTCCCACGGCCAAAGTATTTTGCTACACCGGAAAACAACAGCTTAAACTCTGTCATAGAAATGTTAATTTTGAAAGTTAAAAAGACAACCGAAATAAACAGGTTAAGCCAGGTTATTCTGATAAAAAATGAGCAAATAAAATAGAGAACAGAAAGAAAGGCAAGCAATATTGTCAGATATTCCTCTATTTGAAGGCTCTGAGAACTCAGGAGTACTTTTACAGGGTGCTGGAAAAGATGTTTGTTTCTTGGCAGAAGAAACAGTAATTGGAAGAAAACAGACAAAAATGTCATCAAATAAAGCTCTCTTGTAATATAACGTACACTTTTTGAGCTTTTAGAGGATTTTTGGTGGTAAAATAAAATTGCAAAGAGTCCCAGAAAAGCAATAACAAGAGAAAACATCATAGAGTCGGTAATTTTGCTGTTCCCACATTTTAGTAAGTTTAGCCAGAATCCTGGTAAGAAAATGTCATTTGTAATAGTTCCATAAAATTTCGAAAAATTACTCATATTTTTGATGGACTAAAATTTTTAATTAAAATTTAATTATTAATTTTTTAATCTCAGTCCATCAAAAATATGAGTAGATTTTGCAGCAAAAGAGATATTTGGCAGAATAAAAGTTTCTTTTTGTCGTAAATTTGGGTAAAAGTTGATCTTTTTGTAGTTATGTCTCATAAAAGTAGAAGTTAGCGTTAAGAGTATGAATAATGACTAGCATCCTTACCATTAGCCTTTTACTTCTATAATAAACTATTTTTTATCAGTTAGCACACTTTCAGTCTAAATTACATGCTGAAACTAATAACTTTAGAATAAAGGAGCTTTAACAAAGAGTAAGCTTTGAATTTCAAAGGGTTTAATGATTTTACGTGTCTCAATAAGAGAATAAATTATTCTATGCCACTGTTTCCGCAATAAAATTATTATCTTGTTTTATCAAAATACTTTGTGCTTTGGCCTTTGCTGGTGTTCATATCGTTAGAGTAGCTTAAGATTACATTTCTGCATGCGTAGTAAGAAAAAGTTTTCTCCACAACTTTCTCATTCTCGGTCTTCTTGTTTTTCATAAATTTCAGATTTTTGACATTTTGGCTCAGCATTGCCATTAAAAAGGAGCAAAAAGTTGCTCTTAAATAAATAATACAATAGATACTACAGTACGATAAAGACTCTTAATAAATATTGATCGTAGGAAATAGGATACAATAAGGTTACTTATTTGTGTTCTTTCAACATTAATACAATGATGTGCCTATTTATCTTAGATTTTACTTTTTTCTGTTTAAAATAGGCAATATTAACTATACAGATAAAGAATGATGTTGAGAATGCTGCGCAGCATCATTGGTCTGTAAAAGCCATAATTTGTAGAAACAAGAATATTCACATTGTACATCTGATGGAAAAAACTAAGAAAATTTTCTTACAAAGTTTGTCAAAAGCATTAGTGTTGTATAAATAGATTTCAACGTCAATAAATTGCTTATCTATCTTCAAGCATTAGCATAAGTGAAACGAAGTCATGATTAAGGAATATTTATTTAAAGATATTATATTTTACTGCATATTAAAAGACATTTGCCAATTATTTGAGTTTTTATCAAAATAAGTAAAAAATGAAAAATTTTGCCCAATGAGAAGAGCCGCTCAAAAAAATAAAAACAAGCAAAAGCAGGAATTGAAGTCTAGCAAGATTAAGAGGCATGTGTCGTTATATTCTGCAGATTATTCGTATATGAACATTACAGCTGTGCACTTGACGGATGTTCCCATTGAGTTAGAGATTAAAGTTCCATATAACTTTATTCTTAGAGAGATAAATGGTCTAAGTAATAACGAAATTACGTATCTTTGCAGGGCCAGTGACCTGCTTGTTTTGACTGTCAATGGCAGTGAAATTAACAATGACTTGATAAGCCTAATTAAAAGGCTTATGCCCACAGCCATCATAGTATATGTTAAGAAGTACAAAAACATTGCAATGGCAATATCAAAAAGCTTTGGAGATGCCAAAACCTGTGAGCTGAGAATGATGAATACAATTCTAGAGAAAATAGAGACGGAAAACACACACATGGCAAAAGTCCGACCATTTATGATTCCAAGCGAACATTTTTACGAAGATGGCTATTTGTATGTTAAAGGCTACATGAAGAATGGTCTTAGATCCGACAAAGTAGTGATAAACGGCATTCATGAAGGCATAATTGAAGAAGTACGCATGAATGGCCAAGTACTTGAAGGAAAGGCATTGAATTTTGAAGAAAGTGAAGTACAGTTGAATTCACCTAGCGGTGGAGAAGAGGCAGAGAAACAGGATTCAAGCTCTTATTCTGAGCACGAGTCTGAGAATGAGGAAAGCGAAGAGCAGGATTTGATCGAGGAGTATGAAATCTGCGATTTGAACCCTGATTTTGATCTTATTAACAAATATGCAGATTTCAGGGGAATAAAGAATCTCGCATCGTGCACCTTCAAAGACCAGGAAATACCTGATCATTACAGAAACATTGTTTTCTTTAAGAGTCATAAATACATAATGAGCCAGGTAAAAGCCAAGCCTAGCATTGTACCAAAGAACAGTGAAGTGACACTTAAAATCTTTCTATTCAATCCCATAGTCACAAAAGTACTGGTCATTTTTAATTTGATGGAATATGAAACAAGGATGACAATACACAACTTTGACTTTTCCAGCACAAAGCCAATGCCCAAGAGCATTGTTGTTGATAACGGCTTTAGAGTCATACAGGCAAACTGTATTGTAACAAGAAACCTGAACAATAATGTTTTTGAAGAGGAGGCAGAGCTAGTGAATGGTGTTGTTAGCTTTATTGGACCGATTGACATGCTGGGGACTACAGCCCATGTTCTTGATGGCAGTATAGATTCTTTGGATACAATTAGGCTTCTTAATGGAAAAGCCCATGATAGGCTATTCTTCGAACGTGCTGAACTGAGGGGAAAGCCCATCAAGATTTATAAGAGCCACATTGTTGTCAAAGGAATGTTTTTCAACAAGGAACAGGTAGACTATTTCAGAAACATAAAAATTGAAGCTAAAAATGGAATTACAGGCTACATTAAAAAGCCACTGGGAACAAAAGGACTGTTCAAGGCCTTCTTTGCACAGCCTGTAAAGCATGGCGATATCATTACTATGCCATTGTATAAAAGGAAGTTTTTATAATAAATCGGCTGCTTTTATGCACTTATCATTATATTTTATTAATACTTCATTTAATTCTCTTTACTTCAAAATTATCTCCCTTCAAAAAATACACTCGATAGCTGAATCCGTTTTTAGAGGTAAGCATAATTTTACCTTCCAAAAGATCCAAAGCATCTTCAGAATGCCTGTTGAAAAATGTGTTTTCATCAAATAATGTGTCACTCTTGAAGAGGACCAAAAATTCCGGGATTTTTGAACCTGAAATATACTTGCATTGGTATGTTGGTAGAGAGCATGTCAAACAATCAGGTCTTTTTGGATTCAAAGATGTTTCTAGCACGTTTAGGCTTCCCTGCACCAGAAAGTAGTTTTTTCTGTTTTTCCTGCTTAAAATCATCAGCGAGGCTACAATAGCATTTGTAGTGCAGATCGATGGGATGATTTTCTGTACAAAAGTTTGGGAATCAATGAAAGAAAATGGAGCAATGCCAAACCTTTTGCTTTTAATACAAGCAATTTCATGTATCAAAGCCGACTCGTCCTCATTAGAATTTGCATGCATAGGGTTTTTATGCAGAGAGTTTATGCGCATGTCATAGGAATGAATAGTTGATTCTAATTCATTATTGACTTTATATTTCTTTTTCACTGCATTGTTCATTTTAACATAAATGTTGTTCTCAATAATATTCTCGTTCTCTACTTTAATACTCTCTTTCTTAATTCTGATGCTGCTCTCAATAGTATTCTCTTTTATGCTAAATGCATCAACACTCTTATCTAAAACTAAACTATCTGTTTCATTTTCAATATTGAGACAAACATCACGCTGCTCCAACTCTTCTTGAAGCGCCTTTATGTCCTTGTTAGAAACTACAGACTTGGCCCAAACCAGGCAATGCTCAAAACTCTTTGGCTTTTGCCTTATTGTGCAAACAGGATAGACTTTCTCCTGTGCCTTAGGCAGGCAGTCAAAACATTCTCCTGCATTTACGAATGACTGTCCAAGCCATCCCCCGCTGCCGCCATCAATTAAAAGACTCCCAGAGAGGTAGCACCGCTGATTAACAAAGGACCTAGCCTCATTGTTGTCCAAGCAGTTGTATACAACATCAAACTGCCTATAGAAATCCAAGTGACAGAACTTGTCTATCTTCCCAAAAAAGAATTTTATCTGAGTGTTCATCATTTTGCCGATTTTCTTAGCAACAATCTCACATTTGCTCTGCCCAACGTCTTCTGCTACAAACAAGAACTGCCTGTTGAGATTTGTGGCATCAATCGTATCATCGTCGACAAGAGTGATTGAGTTAGAAGCATCCTGAGCAAGATTCTTGACAAGCTCACAGCCAAGCCCACCAGAACCCACAACCAAAACTCTCTCGCCCATAAAACATGCTCAAAATTTCGCATAAAAATAGATGAGAACAAAAAGATTTGCGAAAAATTGCAGTTAGAATATGAAATTGAGTCTGATTGTAGAAATTATAGCTAAGCACAGTCTGATAAGAGAATTTGTATGGCATTTTATAATTTATGCTAAATTCAATTTAAGCCTAATTTAAAATTTTATATTGGCCATTTTGCTTATTTCCCATAAAATGAAAGCTGCAAAGTCCAAACGGCCAGCAGCTGAAAAAACCAGAGGAAAGCAGAAAGAAGAGTCTGCTAAAGATGAGGACGTTTATTTGATGCAAGATGAGCCTTCCAGCAGTACTGACTGCAACAATAAAACAAACAGCAGAATAAATAACGGTCATGATCCAAGACATGACATAAGCATATCTGGCATAGTGGATCAGCCCAAGACAACCCCAAGATGCCTGAATCCGCTTGAACTGAAAAAAATAAAAAGAATGTCCAATGAAGATGAAGGCATATACAGCATCCACAGGGATCTAAAGCTGCAGGAAGAAAACATTTTTAGAGACAGCCCAGAAATTGATTTGGATTGCAGGCCTTTTCATTTTGTAAAAACTAAGCTGATGGAGCATCAGTTGTACGGGATTGCTTGGATGCAGGACAGAGAAAGATCCAACGTAAATGGAGGGATTCTCGCTGATGAAATGGGTCTGGGAAAGACTCTACAAATGATTGGCCTAATATCAAGGGACAAAATTGGATCCATAACACTTATCGTTGTTCCTTCTATAGCCTTGATGCAGTGGATAACGGAAATAAAGAACCATTCTCCAGACGCGTTCAATGTCTGCGTATATCACGGAAGAAGCAAATGCATACCATTCAAAATGGACTTTGACAAGATAAATATTCTTATTACAACCTATGGCACTGTGGAGAGTGATTTTAGACGAAAGACTGGAATTTTACAGAAACTGGAGTTCAAAAGAATTGTTTTAGATGAAGCTCACATTATAAAAGACAATAAATCGAACACTACAAAGGCTATTGGGTTTCTGAACTCTGAGAAAAGGTGGGGGCTAACGGGTACCCCAATCCAAAACAGGGTCAACGATCTATTTTCACTTGTGAAGTATTTAAGGATGGATCCGCATTCGTTCTATTTTTGCAAAAAATGCCCCTGCAAAAGTTTATTTTGGCTGAGGTACAACGAGCAGGCTGAATACAAGTACAGGGGCAAGTGTTTGTGTGGGCACGCATCATCGTCTCACTTTTCATGGTGGAATAGGAAAATAGCCAATCCGATCAGAGAATTCGGACAGACCGAACAAAATTCTTTGTATTTTGACAATTTACACAACATTATAAATCAGATTGTTCTGAGAAGAACAAAAATCAACCTTGAGAGAAGTTTGGGGTTGCCTTCGAAGGTTGTGACCATAAAACGATGCTATTTTAGTTTGCAGGAGCTGGAGTTTTACAAAAGCCTGTATTCTAGCACAAAGTCTAGATTTAATTCATATTCAGTCAGCGGTCAGGTTCTCAATAATTATGGCCATATTTTTGAGCTTCTTCAGAAAATGAGGATGGCTGTCAATCATCCTTATCTCACATACAGAGAGTCCTCGTTGTTCAAGGATGTTTTGATATGTGGGTTTTGCCACGAGGAAGCCGACGATCCAATAAAGTCCAAGTGCAATCATATATTCTGCCGGAAAGAGGCTGAAATTTTTCTGATGGAAACAAACAAATGCCCAGTTTGCAAAATTCCCATAACGGTTGATCTGCTGTCAGAGGAAGTTTTGACTAACAATTACGTTTTGTCGACAGAAAACTGGCAATCCTCAACAAAAATTGAAACTGTCGTGGAAATGCTGAATTCCTTCAAAACAAGCAGCAAATCTCCTAAAACCATTATTTTTTCTCAATTTGTTAATTTTCTCGAGATTCTCCGGTGGAGACTGGAGAGAGCTGGATTCAGGTGTGTAAAAATATACGGGTCCATGAATATCTCGCAGAGACAGCAGGCCATTGATGAATTCAATTGCAACTCTGAAATAACGGTTTTCTTAATTTCTCTCAAAGCAGGAGGAGTGGCATTGAACCTTACAGAAGCTGAGAATGTTATAATTATGGATCTGTGGTGGAATCCTGCTGTCGAAGATCAGGCCATGGACAGAATCCACAGGATAGGGCAGTACAGGCCAATAAGAATATACAAGATTGTTATTGAGGATTCTATAGAATCAAGAGTGCTTACACTGCAGAACAAAAAGAAGGCTTTGTTTGATACTGCAATTAACAATGATATAAATGCGCTTCAAAGACTCAGTGAAGAGGATTTAATGTTTTTGTTCTGTTGAATGATTCATTTGTCTTTGTTGGAGATAAGTCCAATGAAGGGCATTTTCAGAATAATGCATTGAGAAGATTCTTGTGTGTAATAAGATTTGTGCAAGATTTCTTCTTCCCTGGTGCAAACAGAGAAATTTATATAATTTACTGAAAGATGGTGCTGGAATGATTGTTTAATAGCTAGAATAAAGGTTGTTTTAATCTGATCAGAGATGAAGAAAATGACAAAAATTAAATCCATAATGATCTCGAAGATGGGTTGAAAAAACTGTATTAACAGATTTTAGTTTCTGCAAAACATTAAAATTTGTGGATAAAAGTTTATCAAAGATGCTTAACATTTTTAAAAAAATTGCAAGATTTAGCAATTCCTTAGAATCAGCTGTGTATCAAAAGTGGTGTATTGAGAAGCCACACTGTTCCTTTTCAATAAATTTATTTAACTAAAGTTCATCTTGATCAGTTTTGAATTTCTGAAGCAAATTTTTGATCAAAACAGCCAATCTTTGGAATAAAAATAATGTTAGGTATACGCAAATGAAAGCAATTACAACCATCACAGGAATACAGTACAATTTTATAATACTGTAGAGGAAACTTCCCTGTAAAAGATCGAAAGTATGAAAAGTCACACCATAATGCTGTTTAGAAATCCCCAGATCCAATAAAGCTAAACAGAGATTAATCACAAAATTAATTGGAGAAAATGGTGACCAAATGGATACAAGTAAAAGAAAGATTGCACAATAAAGAAAGTATGTCGTTAAAAACTGTCTCTCGTAAGAGCCAAAGTCAAATAAATGATAAGATGCCAAAAGCTTTGTGGGAATGGCTGTCTTATCCATTCGAATCAAAAACAGCAGCTTAAAAATAACGACAAACAGCAATGAGGGAGCGTATGGGGAAAATATTCCCCGTATTTTTGGAATAAAAAGACCTGCTGAGATTACCAAACAAAATACCAAGGAAAAATACAAAGTGAAAGACATTGAGTTGACAGTAAAAAGACAATCTTTGATATCAAGTGCATCCCATAAAAAAGATAATTTTCTATGAATGGAGTATAGAGGTGCCGCCGCGCTCCAAAAACCTTCGTATAGACTTTCTGAATAAGAAGTCATGGGGCAGTTTTTAATATTTCTGCAAAAACAAAAATTAGGCAATTTTAATTAAAATTTTTATTTTCAATAAAGTCTTTGTTATGAACTTTAAACTCACAATTCCCACAAATCTAATATAAAACACCGTTTATGGCCTTGTTAAAATGAAACCAGTCTAATTCTAAATTCTAATAGCTACTTTATATTTAATATTATACTCTTTGATTCCAATAAATTAATTGTCATTCTCATCATTCACATAGAAAACAGATATGAGCCCCTTTTCTGACATAATCCTAAGCCTGTATGCACCCTTTTGGTACCTCGGATATTCTATGACTGTGTCATCACTCGGGGCTTTAACTGCAAAGACTAGTTTGTTGTCAAATATTTTCAGATTCTGTAAGTCATTGTAAGTCACATAGGCATTTTCAAGATTCTTCTGATTTGACGACAGATCAGATATCTCCTTGTTTAAGGCATCTATTTCCAGATTCAGTGCTAGCTCTTCGTTTGATATCCCCTTTAAGGGATCCTCAGTCCCCAGATCCTGAGGCTCCGATAAAATCTCATCAGCATTCCCGCCTGTCCATTTAACACTGTTCACAGACCACTTTGAAATCATCCCAAGGCATTCTAAAACATTTGTTATATCGTATATGCGTCTTTTACTAACTTGAAGAGTCTGTGCTGCTTGTGTCATATTAATATGCTGCTCTGATGTATGGTATATCAATTTTATAAACTTCTTTGTCAAAACAAATAGCGAATTCTCGTCTCTTTTGGAGCTTTGTGCATTCTCAATTTCGCTCTTCATTTTAAGGGCTACAAACAACCCATGTTCGAATGCTCGATATACGGGCTGGCAAGGAGAAAATTGGAGTGGAAAGGGGAAAAATTTAAAAGAATAGAAAGAGTGTATACAAAGAATTCTAAGAGCGCCATCATCAACAATGACGTTGACTCTAGCCATGAGAAAAGTAGCAGCATGAGCACTATCATAGTCAAAGAAACGCCCGACAGGAACAAGCAGAGAACTTCTGTAGTATCAAAAATCACTAAACTCAAAATTCTAAACAAGAGTGAGAACGAAGACAAGCTTCTCTGCACTCTTGGGTTCAAATATATTCACATGAATGTTCTTGAGGGATTTAGATACCTTAGAAACGGCTACCAAATAGAAATTACGAAAATAGTCAAGAAGGAGGATATCGTTGACAGCAGTGAGGAAGCAAATCTTGATTCTGAGTCTAAGGAAATCACACCCAGCTTTTACAAATATTTTTTGGTCAAAGTATTTGTGGAGACAGAGAACATACATGAAGGAGAAAAGCTGCTTGAAGATGCGTTCCATGAGCTTATTGGCCAAATAAAATTGGTAAAGCCAGATCTTTCTGTATTCTGAACCTGAAATTTAATATTTCTGATCTCATGATTAAAAAAGTATTTATTCAACTGTTACCATTGAGAATCTTTTCTTCTGTTTTTTATATTCAGAATATTATATTACAAGGCTTAACTTTTAATATGTGCAATCCATTTTCTTCTTCCTCACAAAAAAATACATTTTTTCAGAGTATTTAAAATGGCTTTAATCTGACAAAACATCAAGCCAGACAATGTTTAAAAACAATAAATCTTCTCAAATGCTTTTGCAAACACACTTTCTTCCAGTTAATCTAATTTTCGATCTGAGAATCGACTAGATTCATACTTTTGCTCAATATTTTAACAAATATCCCTTTTTATACTTGTATTACTGTTTAAAACAACTTAAATAAAAATGTTCTTTGCTACAAAACTAGCAAAAGCCTGTTGTGCCAAATTTTGACACCAGAATCCAAAAGTATCTGGCAACGCTTAGGCATGGGGATGAAAAATTTGAAAAATAAATGTAAAAATTTTATTAGTGAGAAAAGCAATCGGATTTCTTAACTTATACTTGTTGGAGACAAATCTAACAAGGACATTAATTTAGAACAACCTATTGTGTTCTTGAATATCTATAATTCTTAACAATTCTCCGTGCAAGCAATAAAAATGAAATATCTTTATTATTTAAATATGTAAGAAAAAATGTAGTTGGAATTCTTTGCATTTTTTTCAGGCACTAGCTGCTTGTATCCTTTGTCAACAAACACATGTGTGTATTCACACGATTCGTCCATAGAACCACCGCCATTGACAATCAAGTTCGTGTAGTTCTCTTTCTTGTCCTCCGCACAATATATTTTCACATTCCATTTGTGAAAAGGCTTGTTTCCTCCATTCTGTAGCCGCTCTCTCCATTTTCTTATTGCTTCTGCAATCTTCGTGTCCTTAGAACTCATGCCAGGCTGAGATGTCCATTCGTACCTTTCAAATTCAAAATTAGGCTGATTTTCAAAGTCCTGGATAAAGTCTGGTCGCAGTATCCAGCAGCCGCTCACAATGCTAGAAAAGAGCTTTTCAGACGAATTTATGGAGCCTGCGAGCAGATGGGTGCAATTTTCAAATTTTTCAGAATCTACAAACTTGATCTTATGCTTCACAAACTTTTTTATTGCCTCATCTTTGAAATAACTTGGAATAGATGTAAATTGAAAAACCATTTCTTTTTCTTCTGTGATAGCATCGCTTCTCCTCTTGAGACTCAGGCCTAGTCTGCCCACAAGAAACTTATTCTCTTTTACATGTTTTAAGGTAATGAGACACTGGTCAATCCATTCAGGAGTGACAACTTTGAACGGCAGAGTTTCTTCTAGCCTTTTGCCTCGGCAGCCAATGCTGGAAAAGTCAATTGTTTTGGAGAAAACTTTTAGTAACGCCTTGTCAATGGTCCTAGAGATGTAATGTGTGACTCTTGTGTCTAAATTGCATTTAACTGTAAAATCTAAACTTTTCAGCTTGTTTACTAGCTCTTTATAATTAGGAAGAGTCTTATCAACGACTGCGATGCCATTTTCTACAATTCTTCTTGATGATGGCATGTTCACCTGATAAAATTCAGGATACAAAAGAGAACAGCTATCTTTACAATCAAAAATGTATTGATGATGTATAAGTTTGGACTGTTGCTCGGCATACTGATCATAGTTCATAGTAATGATAAAATCTACCTCGTCATTTTTAGTAGAGATCCTTGTTCCTTCATTTTCTATAATTACTCTCCTCAGCCTATTAAATAGTGGCTTGGGAAGCGTCTGATCAAGATAGAAAGTTTTCTCAAAGAACATCGCCTTCGGGTTAAGCTTCTTTGCATCATATTTTAGCTTTTTTAGAAAAACTGTGTAATTGTTTCTAAATACATCACATGTTTTTATTATGGGAATATCGTACTTTTGGCAAAAATTGTATTTTTCTGAATCAGAATTGTCACATATCAGAAAATCAATGAAAATATTGCAATTAGGCTCGTATTTTGCCCCTAAAGCAATAAAAAAATTAGCAAAAATATCTTCGTGCACTCCACTTGTCGAAAATGTTGCACCTTGAAATATTTTGAGCTCGTACTTCTTATAGTTGCTAGTTAAGTCGTATAAATAATCTGAACTGACTATCGGAATATTCCAATGCAAGGCTTGGATGTATTTTTCTGTAAATATGGCCTTGTATGTGATTAAAAGCTTTGTTTTGGGTGTTAATGTGCTGTTTAAAATAATATTCTGTGGCAAGTCTATAAGATCTAACTCTGTTTTAGATATTCCTGTTGTGGTAATCAGGATCTTTTGCAGGGTGGGTGTGTCTTGAATCTCATAGCTTTGTGTCATTTCCATGGTATAAATTTATATAAGAAATATAAGTAGGAACAAATAAAGGACTGCATGAGAGAAATACACTTATTTTATTGTTTGAAAAGCAACTAGAATGGTAATTCTAATGCTTAAAATATCTTCAATCACAAGTATTGCTCAAACTATAAATTTTAGGCAAGAATGTTTGACTAAGCATCCTAAACTACAGCAAAAATCCTGCTAAAAGACAAATTATTTGTTAGAATATCACATTTCAAATCTCTTAGACTTTTAAATTTCTCTACAAAATTTATTCTAAACTTTAAATTTTAGTTCTAATTTTTTTTCATTTAAAGATACTGGTTGAAGATAGTAGCAGCTATAGGCATCTTGAGACACCTTCAACAGCCTGAGGTTTCTTTGGATTTTGTTCTATCAGCGTAAGTTTAATTTACTTTAAACACCAATTTTCATTAAAATTTAATTAAAAATAACAAATTAAAAAATTTTTTTCACCCTCAATGCTTTTTCAGAGTTATCAAACAACTTTTCTTCAAATGCGAGGACAATATTATAACTTGCTTAAGTTCAACCACATCTCATTTATATTTTATATAACCTTGATTTCTGCTGTTTTGATCATGTTGCTTCCAAGAAAATCTGAACTTACAAAAATTTTAGTCAAAATGGCTCCAGCCTTTATAATTAGCTTACTGATAAGACTGATTTACATGTTTATCGGTTTCTACGTTGAAATTGACACTCTTTCTAAGCTTACAGACACAACTATAATGACATTCGACATTTTGTTTTTAGTCTATTTCTTATTTATGATTCTCTTTTTTATGGGATTGGTTCCTCATTTTTTACATCTTTTTGATCTAAAGATTTATGGGCTCATATTTTTAATAGGAGACATTTACATGGTAAAGGATATATTTATTAAGAGCGCATTTTTCAACAAAATAACAAGTATGATCAGCATGGATAAGATCTACAACATCATCTCGCAAAACTACCTCGTCTGCTCGATAATTTTGGGAGTTGTGGTTTTAATCTCAATAGTTTACATTTCTGTTGACAAGAAGCGTTAAGTTTTGCCTTACTTATTAGAAATTTATTTGAGAAGATAATTTGATCACATTAGCTTTGGATGAATAAATTTTTCTAGTAAATATTTTTTATCATGAAACAGACTATTTAATTTTTTTATTTCTGAAAACTGCAATGGATGATAACATCAAGCAATTGCTTAAGTATGAACAAGAGGCGCAGGAGCTGATTAATGACGCGTTTTTATACAAAGAAAAGATGAAAGACCAGGCTATTCATGATGCACAGATGTATTTACAGCTGCGAGAGTCTGAAAATGATCAAAGATTGGATAATATAAAGGCAAATAACGATTTAATGCTAAAAAACCTGGAAAAGCATTTGGACAAAGAGCTTGAGACGTTCAAATTGAAGATAGAAGACAGGGACTTAGCATCTTTAGCAAAAGAACTGGCCTGTTTTATTGCCGACCAGGATGAAAAGCACAGCTAATTCGAATCTATCAAATTTCCAGCCAATTCAAAAATAAATGGATGATCTAATTAGTGTTGTTTTGTCATTTTACTTACAATAAAGCAATTCATATTAGAAGCAAAGGGTTATTTACAAAACAATGTAAAGTTACTCTAAATAAAAATTTGTTCTGCCAATAAAATTTTCAAAAAATATTTATTTGGCAATTATTTTGTCACCAACCAAATCTTTCATTTCTAGTCTGAAAATATTGTCTTTGATAAACTTCTCATTCAGCTCAAATGATTCATAAACAGCTTTGAGCTTTTCACTTGAAACATTGTTTTTCAGGCATTTCAAAAACAGCGATTCCTGAATGCTTGGATTGACAAAGGAAGACAAGAACTTTACATATTCAGAATCAAGACTGCTCAAATAAACCTCGTAAAATATTGTACTAATTATATTGTTGTTTGAGGAGAAGCTTTTTATCATAGTTTTAACAATGTTTCCCAAATCTTCATCAAATATCAAAGATGCAACCTTAACAGAATTATTTTTAATCCTGATAATATTTTTCTGCAGAAGATTGAATATGATTAGCAATGCATTTTTGCTGACGTCTGGATCCTGAAGCTTATTGAAAAGAATCTCAGAATCGACAGATGAATTGTAGAAAATAATGAAATCATGCAGAGCAACAAGTGCAGTGTTCTTCACCGCCAAGTTTAGATGGTCAAGTGATTCTAAAAGAATAGAGTAGTTCTCCTCAAAGAACTCAGAGGAAATGAGCATGCACTTAAACATAGATGAATAAGCAACAACTTGAATCTCTTGATTTTCGCTCAAAAGTGAGCGCTTGAGAATGGGGATGAATTGGTGAAGCATCGATGTGCTGGAATATAAGACTTCCTTCTCCTTTAAGAAGAAAAAGAAGTCTGCAATCTCTTCGTCTGTCTTGCTCTTCAGGCTTTCTTCTAGCTCGTCAAGCTTCAGACTAAGCTTGAAACCATCACAATACCTTTCGTTTCTATCAATTGACATTCTTCCTAGGGACGATCTTCTGCTTTCTTCTAGACTTTTTCTCTTTTCCCGCATTCCTCCACTGACTAATTCTCCATTTTCAATTTTTTTTGCCTCAAAACCTGATTTTTTAAATTTTTTCTCCAATCTCTCTAAAAGATAAAACTGATTCAGAGCTATCCATCCCACAGAATCAACTATCTTCAATGTACTCTTACTCAAGCAAAGATTCTTGACAAGCCTTTCCACTGTTTTTTCAGGGTTATTGCTTACAAAGTATATCAACTCAACAGTAAATTTAATCAGCGATCTCTCAAAAAAGACCATTTTTACTACATTTTTGATTACTAAAGTTAAAATATCGTGATTGTACTCAATTCTGTACTTCAAATTTCTAATAATGCACAGCATATTCAAATAGCATTTTACATTCACTTCCAGATCTGCCTCGTCCTTCGATGAAAACAAAATACCAGTCACATGCTGAAGCAGAGAAAGAGCATTTTGCTCTGAAATAGGCCTTTTAATTTGCTTCAAAACATAAATGCTTTCAAAAACCTTGTGCCCATTGCAGATATTTTTGAATATCAGCTTTTCATCTACGTCCAAATAGCTTAAAATCACTTCAAAAGCCTTGTCATTTATAAACTCATACAATATCTCGCCTCTTTTTAGCAGGATCTCTTTGAAAATATCAATTATGACCTGTTTCTCCTTTGTAAACACAATGCTGAGGATTTTGTGAATGGCCTGCTTGGATCCATTGACCTTTAAAAGATATGCTATTTTAATAAAGTTAGAAATCTCTAGAATGTCTGTTTTCAAGTTGTAGTCCAGCAAAGAAACAATAAGACACAAGCTCTCTTCCATAAGCCCAGTGAACTCATCGAAATCAGCCTCAATCCTTCCATTAGCTTCTTTGCCAGGACTGCAATCCCTTTCCAGGGTGTCTTTGTTCTTAAAAGGATGGTTAAACAGAATCTGGCTCAGTAAATTAATGCTCTTTTTTCTCACAATCACAGTCTTGTCCTTAGCTCTTTCCATTACTTCCTTAATTATCACATTTCTCTGGTCTTTTAATATTGCTTCATGTTTAAATAAGCTTCCTATGCATGCCAACGCCTTGTTTCTAACATAAAAATTGACGTCATAAAGTCTTTCGCTGACATAGCCAGTAAGCTCCATGATTGCCTCCAGATTAGACTTTTCCTTAAAATGCAATATCAGTATTTCTATTATGTCAATGAAGCAGTTCCTAAGATGGTGGTTTTCCCTTTCAAAAAGAAATGCAAATGACTTGTAATTTATAAAATATTTCACATTTAATGCAGGAAGAATCATGCTGAGGTTTTTGAAAACAGTTGGATTTTCAATTTTGATGGATTCCCTGATGAACTCATCTACCAGTTCACACTTATTCTTGAGAATATCGACCACCACATTCTCAGTATCGTTCCTGTACAGCAGGTTGATGATGTTGATTATGCTGAATTCCTGTTTTCGCAACATTTCCAATACTGCGATTCGAGAAACCTCGTCTTTCTTGGCTGTAAGATTCTCCAACAGCAAAAAGAGAACAGAAACGGTGTTTTCAGCACTCTTCAAAGACTCCAGAACCAAGTTGAGATGCTTTACCAGCTCGTTCGAATTGTCATCTGAGATGCTCACTAGCTTGGTGATGAAAGAATGAAGAAGCAATTTGAAAAGCTCAGTGTTGTCTCTCGGAAGCTTAGAAAACACGTGCTGGACTGTCAGGGCATTCATCTCTCCTATGATGCTATTGTAGTTTTCATAAGCCTTGTCTTTGCTATTCTTAGTTGCAGCCATGAGGGATCTGATATTTTGGAACAATTTGTTTTGTATTATAAAGGATCAAAAGCAGTACTAATACAATAAAGCTTGCAGATGTTTCTGATCCATCTATTTAATGGAGCCACAACCACAATTTATGCAGCTATAAACTATGACTAATATTGAAACCAGGTGAGAAAGACCTAACATGTCCAAAAATAAGAGTACTCAAACAATAATGAATGATAAGAAACAAAAAGAAGGATAACTTATATAACAATATCTGAGAAGACTATTTACAGAATATATTTTAGAATGGCAACATTTTAGGAATTAAGCATAAGGAATTGAGTTGTCACATCCTTCACTCCATAAAACAATTGTAAAGCATAATGTCTTAATAGCATGTGTTAAAGACCTGTTAGTTTAATTGAGATGTTAGTAAAACAACCCATGCCGAATACAATTCTGTTCATCGAATTGTGCAACACATTGGAAAAAATAGACAAGACAACCAAAAGGCTAGAAATACAATCTATCTTGTCCACATTTCTAAAGGATCTAATTGAAAGGGACCCAAATAGCTTGGCTGCTGCTTTGTTTCTTTGTAATGCCTCGATCTATCCAGAATATCTCAACACTGAGCTCAACATAGGCGACTTTATCATTCAAACAACTGTTTCAGAGACATCTGGGCTGTCCATGAGTGTTCTTAAAAAGAAGCTGGTGGAAAGTGGGGACCTAAGCTTGATTGCGATGGACAACAGAGTCAACCAGCTGTTTATAACTAAGAAGCAGCTAACAGTTGTTGAGGTGTTCTCTCAACTAAGAGATATTGCGAGCATTAAAGGCAAGAATTCAGTCAACTTTAAGAAGAACATAATGAAGTCCCTTATAAGTTTATGCTCTCCACTCGAAAAAAAGTACATGGTTCGATTGTTTGAATGCAAGCTCAGAATAGGTCTTGCCCTTAGAACAATTTTAATATCCTTGAGTCTGGCATTCGATGAATCAAATTACGACATAATAAAAGAGGCATACGACAAACAGTCTGATTTTGGGTATCTCGCCAAAAATCTTCTTGAGCACGGTGTGAACAAGCTGCAAGACGTGTGTGCAATTGTTGCAGGCATCCCTCTGAAGCCCATGTTGGCCCAGCCCTGCAAGAACCTGACAAAGGCATTCGCTAAATTTGAAAACGGCCCTTTTTTGTCTGAATACAAATATGATGGTGAAAGAGTGCAGATTCATCATTTTAAAAACCAAACTAAGGTTTTTTCAAGAAATGGCGAGGATATAACAGAAAAATACCCTGACATTGCAGAAATTGACTTGTGTGGATACTCTTACATTTTGGATGGCGAAGTTGTTGCCTTCAAGGACAGTAAAATCCTCCCTTTCCAGGTTTTAAGCACCAGGAAAAGAAAGAATGATAGTTCAAATGGAGAAGTAAATGAAGCCTTTTTCGTTAAACAGGCAAAAAAAGAGAAGGTTGAGGATGGGGTCCCAAGGGAGGAAGCGAAGAAGACAGATCGGGATGTGACTGTATGTGTGTTCTGCTTTGATATTCTATTTTTCAATGAAGTTGAGCTGCTCAATCACTCATTAAAGGAAAGAAAAAAGATACTTTTAGAAAGCTTCAAAGAAGTAGATCAGAAGTTCTACTTTGCCAATTCTATAGTCTGCAAGAGTATCGAGGACATTGAAACACATTTTAAGAGTTCGATCCAGGAGAACTGCGAGGGGCTAATGCTGAAATCGCTAGAATCAATCTACAAGCCATCCCTCCGAACAAATTCATGGGTTAAGCTCAAAAGCGACTATTTGGATTCCTTGGGCGACTCTTTAGATTTGGTTGTTATTGGAGCTTTCTACGGGAAGGGCAAAAGAACAGGATCCTTCGGTGGGTTCCTCCTGGGTGTGTACAATGATGAAAGTGACCGTTACGAGGCCTGCTGCAAAATAGGGACAGGATTTTCAGATGATGATTTAAAGAGGTTTTATAATGAAATAAGCCCGCTGATTACTGTTGATACATCGCAGATCACCTACAATGACAGAGGCGTCAAGCCAGATGTTTGGATAGTCCCAACCTTTGTTTGGGAGGTGAAGTCGGCTTCTCTTAGCCTAAGTCCCATATACTCTGCGGGATCTCTCGAGAAGGGAATAAGCCTGCGATTTCCAAGATTTGTGAAGGAAAGAACAGACAAGAAGCCTACTGATGCCACTACAAGCAATCAGCTGATGAGAATATACAACGAAAATAAAAATGTAGAATCTGAAGACGAGGAAGATGAATTTAATTAAATGCTATTTTTAATTATGCAATTTATAAAACCTTAGTGCCACAGGATGCCTTTAACATTTGAAAGTTTAGACAAAATTAGCACAGCAGATGTTACATATTTGAGGAATTTGTAATTAAAGCATGGAAAAGCCGCAATAGAATTAAGTCTTAGTAGAAATAAATGCATTCTGTGATTACAATCGACTAATAAATGCAATCTTAAATTGCAATGAACTCAGCTTGTAGATTTTAAAAGCATTAACAGACAAGTTAAACAATCATCACAAATCCAAGTTGTAAACATCCTTCAAAATGCTCTTCTCTTCCTCAGATGGACACAGCTGAAACATTCTTTTATACACACTCGTATCTGTCATTTTAAGAGGATAGATCCGTCTGTTTAGTCTTTCAAACTTCCTTAAACCTGCCCATTTGTCTATTATGTCATACTTGGCACCCAATTTCATAACTTCCAGGGCTGTCCTGACAATCTCAAGATCATCTTCGTTTGCTATGAACCAGCAGAGTTTGACAAAAAAAGGCAGAGAAATGTTCTCTGTTTTGATAACTCTAAACGCCCATTTTTTATAGTTGTAGTTGGAAACATTCAAAGATCGGATTATTTGATTGTAGCAGCCCTGTGTCATATCAAAGCTACTCAGAATTTCAGTAACATTTTCAAAAAGTTCGTCTGAATACAGATTCTCTAGCTCCTTTATCAGATCAATTGCCATGTGCTCGTCCAATCGAAATCCGTACTGATGTATTTTATACTTAATATAATTCAATGGGCTTATATAAAACAACGAGTATATTCTCTGAAGGTCCTTTTGTTCAAGACTAGAAATATCAAGCTTTCGGATTGCCTCGGCCGCTAGCTCATCCAAGACGCCCCTTTTAAGAACAATTCTTACTAGATGATTGCTATACTCATCTCCTTTTATCTGTTTTATGACCTCAATAAGTACTTCGTCTTTAGTATGACTAATCATGTGGTTCAGATTAAAATCAGGATCAGATAGATACGAGTAACATCGTGAACCAATAATTTCCTCGGCCAAAACACCAGAGGTGGTCATTTTTCGCACAGTCTCGTGCAAAATTTCGTTTTTTAGAAGTCTCTTCTTCAATCCTCTGAAAATATCTTGGTCTAGAAAACCAAAGTCTCTGATAAAATCACTAAAATCAGCCTCTTCTATTGCCAAGGCTGTTGTTTCAATAATCTTGCTGTTTTTTAGCTTATCAAATGACTTCTTAACAAACTCTGACACATTTTGGTATCTAATCCTATAACTAGAAGCAGAGCCTAAGTAGAATTCAGTGAGGATATTCAGAAGCTTGTTTTCCCTGCTCCAGTGGTACAAGTTCGTAAGAATGTAAGTATATTCTGAATTTGCAGTAATGTCTTGAAGCAGCTCAAGATTGAAACTTGCCTCTTCTCTGAAACCTCTGTAAATCTCTTGTAAGACTAAGCTAGTCTTCTTTGACACTTCAAATGCCGTGCTTACAGAAGCCTTACTTTCCTCTGTTTTCGCACTTTCCATATGTGGCCGCAAAAATTCTGTTTTATAAATTTTTTAATGACCATTTTTTTCATTTTGTAAATTTTTTACAAAAAATAGGCTTATTTTGCTTTTAGGAAACTGATTGTGTTTGTTTTCTGAGGAATTTGTAGGTGATAGCGAAGCCAAAGTATTTATAAAGTGTTACTAAAATATTACTAAAGTTTGTGATTTTACTGAATTATTATCTAAGTTTGTGATTTTACTAAAGTATTACTTAAAGTATGTGATTTTAAAAAGTACTTTAAGAAACCATCTAATTTTAAATGTATAAGATCAGATAAGAAGGCAAAACTGTACTGTCCCCAATAAAACATGTAAAATTAGCATACTTGCATTGAAGGCTCAAATACAAGCAATTTCTTAATGTTGAAAATATTGGTCTGACAGGCCTTTCTGTAATTCTATTATAAAATTTATCTTCATGCTTCTGCAAAGAATAAATTTTTCAAGAATATTCTATTTTGTCTTCTTACGTTAGGCTAATACAAATCACTGCTTAACATTTTTTATCCAGAAGCTCCCTTTGTTTTATCAAAAATGTCTTTTGTTCAAAATTTTTAAAATAGGCCCATGGAAAACAAACACTTTCGTTGTTCGATTAATTCTGTTCCAAGCGACCAATCCAAGCTGAGAAGCTCCTCAATCCCGATTTTTTTCAATGTTGACTTTCAAAACGAGGATCTTCAAGCACCAATCATAAAGGACGAGATGATAAGATGCAGCAGCTGTAAGGCATATCTGAATCCGTATGTAGAAATTATAGTTCCAGGTTTCAAGTGGAAGTGCAATCTGTGCAGCACTGTAAACGAGACTGCCAGCCCTTTCCAGATGAGCGAGCGACGAACCTGCGAAAACTACAGCGATCCATTTTTGAACTCCCAGTTCAATAAAACTTACTTCTTGCGCGAGGAGCTGAGAAACGATATTTACGAAATAGAAGCGTCCGACTCATTTGCCATTTCAACCCCGGATGCGCAAATCTACTGCTTTATTATAGAAGTGACGACAGAAGGCTGTAGATCAGGGGTTCTTTCCAGTGTTTTGAACTGTATAAAGGAGATTTTTAAGACTTTGAACTGTAACAAAAGAGCCAAAGTGGCTTTCATGTTCTTTACTGAGTCGGTCTATGTCCTGAACAACAACTACTCCATGGCGATAGTCAATGGCGAAGTTCCTCTGATTTTGTCGGACAAAATACTTTTCTCTGTGGACCCAGAATCTGCAAATTCAGTTTTTAACTTCAGGCACGACCTGGTAGAGGCATACTTTTCAAGCAAGAAAAGCATCTACTCTAACTACCTTTTGGCCATTAAGTTGGCAATCCAGGCCTTCAGATCTGCCTCTCTTTTTAGCTTTGTCTCTACTGTTCCGAACTTTTTAGACAGCAGAGTCGTGCCTTCCACTAGCTTAATCTGCACTAATAAAGAATACAGAACGGTTGCAGACTCTTTGGTCAGAAAGAATCTTTGCTCGAATCTGTTCATTATGGCTAGAGGCAGTGTAGAACTTTCTTCACTCAAGACACTCTCACAATATACAGGTGGGCAGGTTTTCTACTATTCTAACTACGACGGCAACGATGCCGTGTGCACATCCAAGTTTTTTTCTGATTTTTTAGACTATTTTAACAAAGATATAGGATATGGTGCAGTGTGTAGGATTAGGTCTAATGAAGGTATTCTTCTTAAAGGCGTATATGGGAACTTCTTCCAAAAGGGCCCTGATCTTCTGGCATACTCCAACTTCAATCCTGGGCATGCCCTTAATTTCAGCATTCAGCTTTTCAATGATGTTAAAAATGCCCTGTATGTTCAGATTGCTATGATAAGGGTTACAAGAACAGGCATGAAGCTTATAAGAGTCATGAACATCTGTATTCCCATAACTTTTGGGTCTTTTTATGAGTCTTGTGATGCGAATGCCATTGCGCATGCACTTGTTTTAGAATCTTTCTACCATGAAAGCAAAGCCAAAGGCTCTGGCCACCAGTTCTTGGAAACATCCCTGAAGACTATCTGGAAAGAGGTTAAGCAGAACAATGGGGTGGTCCCTGAAAAGCTACAAAATCTTCCTGTGCTTATCCTATCTTTGATGAAGGGCATCCCGCTGAGGCCTGATCTTGAAACACCCCCAGATTTTAGAGTCTTCTACATGTACTTACTTTCAAACGCGACTTGCAAAATTGCAGATCTGATTGCATATCCACTGCTCTTGAATCTCCTTTCTGAGAATGTCGTCCCCATTCCCCTGTCTATCTCTTACATTGAAGCCACTGGAATCTACATTCTTGACACTGGTGTGAATATGTTTTTCTACATTGGCAAGGACTGCGATCCTGCTGTAGTTTCCAGTCTGTTTCAAGACATTAAGAGCGGCCCTTTCCTATTCTATCCCCCAGAAAACGAATTCTCTAAGTACGTGTCGGATATGGTTGCTTATTTGCTTGAAAATAGATCTCTAAAGCCTAAATTTATCCTGGTCAATGGCAGCGAGACAAGCGTCTATGGAAACATCTTCTTCAGCTATCTGTATGAAGACAGAATGCATAAAATTGCATCATCTGCAGAATTTATGAACAGTTTAGATTCTAAATAAAATATAAATAAAATTTATTATTCCCTTTGCTTTTTAAATAAGTTGTTGTATATATACAGTGTTAGTTAAATGTCCATATAATGATTTATAACATAAACTGAGATTCTCAAGGCAAGTCTTGTTGTAAAAGCAAAATATTTTGCTTCTTGAAATCCCACGAATGGAAAAAAATGAATGCATAAAAAGCATAAACAACTATCTGGAAAAGATCTTAGACGAGTTTATAGAGGTGCTTTCTCTTTTGAAGACCAAGGACAGCACGAAAATTGGGGAAATCGAGGCCTTAGTATTCTCTAAAAAGAGGATTATAAGCATTACAGAGAATATACAAAGAATCTTCCAAAATTTAGTAATCATGAAGCATATTCACAGGAACTCTCTGCTTGGGTACTCGCCAGAAGATCCAAAGCATGGGTTTAATTATCTAAATGAAATACACTCCAAGGATTTTACAGAACAATATAAAAAGTAAGCTTTTTGAAATATGTTTTGATTTCTATTTGGCATAACATTTGCCAATCGATTTGTCAGCTCTCATTGGGCTTTTTAAGCTTAATTTTGTAAATTTGGCAGCAGAATGCCTGTTTTGGTCTGTTCATTGGGCAATATAATCATTGACTTTAAGGGCTTAAGGTAAAATTAGACAATCTCTTGTTTACTCCTGACTATGCTACATGCAGAACAGTAGACGACATCTGTTTGATGACGATGATTTGTGGTATTCTTCTATTTGCTCTGGTTAGTTAGCTTTTCAATAAATAAATCCACCAGCTTTTGTACTTCTTCAGGACCGAGGATTTGGCATTCTTCAGCATCCACTAGAGATTTGGAAACAGCCAAGGCATATCCAAAGTCATAGTCTTCAAGCTTTCTTTTTTTAATAGGCAGTTTTGTGTTCTCCTCTTCTAAGTCAAACATAGGCAGAAAATTTCTGCAGTAATAAAATATCGAAAAGCCTAGACTCAGAAATGTTGACCAAAAGATTGGGACATTCCTATGAATAGCAGTATTCTTTGTTAGACTTATTTTCTGGCATCTCTGAGTTTGTTTCAAAAAATATACAAAAATTTCAAAATTCTTCAACAAATGGAGATTGATCTAAACCCAAGAATTAATGCGCTTGAAGAAAAAATTGTGGAGCTGAGTAACTTAAAAGACCCCAACCAGAAGCTTTTTTGCGAGATTTACTCCCAGATATCCATCATTGATTCTTTGATCCATTTTTACAGCATTGAAGAAACAGAGAAATTTAAAAATTTGAAAATGGCCTATTATAAGCATTCCAATGATTATTACATTTATAATACAATCACTAAGCATGAGAGAATAGAAAAGATAAGCCAGGAAATTGACCACATTCACAACATGAACAGCTATTTAAACGATTTTGTTCAAATTCAAGATCAAAGCATTGATAATCTTGGATTGTTTATGAATGATGCCGATCAGTCACTCATACAAAGCAATGCCCAATTGGCCAAGTATCAATCTTATCTAGACAAGAAATACCGACTGTACAGGGCAATCCTGTTGATATTGCTGATAGTAATTTTACTGATTTTTGTCAAAGTCTATAAATTCTTGTTTTAGGTCAAAAAACAATGTTTTGTTTATTCTCATTATTTGAAATATGAATATTCGTTGGCTAATATTAAAATGACGTAGTGTTAAAAATGTTTGATTTTTAGTATGCAACTTGGTTGCAGTAGTGCCATTGTCAATACATGCTACAAATGACTCATTGAAGCGTATTTTATTTTTATCCAAAAATTCGATCTTCCTACAAAACTAAATCTAACGCTTAGATTGTAGTTATAAAACTAAAAGCAAGTTATAAAGCAAACTACTTGCACAAAGAACTATAAATTTTGTCTCTTCATAGGAGCTTTTTCTTTTTTATACAAGAACAAGGAACTAAAACTTTTTAAAAAAATTTCAAAATGCAAATAACATGAGAAAGAAAATTTACTCTGAATCAGATGTTGATAATCTACTTTTTTCTGACGATTCTGAGCAAAAGCAATCGTCACCACAGCAGCAGCTTGAATTACTACCATTGTAACCATCGCAGCAAGCTTTTTCGCATTCATTTGAATACTTGCAGCATTCACCATTGCATGGATATGTATTACTTTCTTCACTCGAAGGCATGATGGGTAAAGTATAAAAAATTTTAAATTTTTTTTCTAGAATGCACTAACTAACATGTGTCCTTCACATGCAATCCAGACACTCCAAATCATATGCATCAAGACAAGGTATTGTTTCCGATGCAGCATTCTAGCTAAAATTCAGGAAACTAGTTAATCTCAAAAATTAGATTGGGAAAAAGCTTTAGCTCAAGCACAGCTTTGACAGTATCAGACCTCTCAAGTGTCAGAAAGTGTCACTAAAATCAAATAGATATTTCCTATCTAAATTGATTCAAATAACTAACAATGAACTTGACGATTCAACTTAAAATTACCAAAAAGCATGTGAATTGAGAAGTCTAAATTTTTTAGATTAAATATCAGACAGAATACTAAAATTAAGAATGTGAAGCCAACTCAACGGAAATGTATGTAGTGCTATAGAAAATATATTGTGGTGTTCAAAAGATGCCTTATAAAACCAAGCTTTCTATTTCATAGCAGCAATAATGATTTTCTCATTTAGTACAAAAAGTACTGTTAAACTTAGCAAGTCAAGTCATTTGATCCACATTCTTTGGTTTAGTCCAAGCCTGTCCGTAATCATAAAATTATTAAATTGCCGCTTGTTTATTTTTTACATAAATAAACAGTGATATATTAAAAATCATTTTGCTGAGTTTGATTAGTTTAGATTTTCATTTGCAAAAAGTCCAATTTACGCAGCTATTTGAAGTATAAGCAGAACTCACGGCTAGAATGCCTCATGATTTACATATTGGAGTAGATTCTGGGCTCAAAATACTTCCAATTAGCATTGATGTATAACTGAAATCCAAAGTTACATAAGATTTAGAAGATGAAAACTCTCTCAACCTATCCTATTTTAAATTAATATTTGGCAAGTTTGTGAAATAAAGCCTATGTAAAAATTTTAATTAAAAAAACCAGATTTCTAAAATTACTTTGCCATTTAATTTGCTGTAATGCAGACAGTTCTGCAACTTTTGGAATGTATAACTCATCTAAACCTGAATTATAATATGAACGCTTTCTATAGCTGATAATTAATCTTATGCAAATGTTGTATAAAAACATTTTCTTGAACTATCTCAAATCAAGGCCTATTGTCTAGATATTCATTACTCAAGTTAAAAACTCATTTAAAACATTATTCTATAGATATTCTTCTTGCATGCTCTATTTGATTGCTGCTTCTTGACTTCAGATTCTTGCAAAATTGCAGAAAAATAAAATTGCTCATGAAAATCTTTGTAAACTTAACAAACTTTATATTTTTGAATAGCTCGGTAGCTGGTCTTGACAGCACTGGAAGAAACAGTTTTATAGGTCTGACGAATCTAAAATCAGCTGTGCTGGATGACTTTCATGACCATATTTATTTAGATCCAGAATACGATGATAATGCTAATGACCTAATAAATCTCAAGATATTTGTTTGTTCAGTAGCTTTCATAGCACTTTTATCTCTAATTCTAATATATATTCATTTCATCAAGGCATTGTATTAATCATTTCTTATTGGATTGCTTGCTCAAGATGACTGATATTGTAAAAGAATCTTAGAATAGATTTTATGCAGCAATTATATTTTTATTTAACGTTGCATAAAATGTAAGAGATCTAACCTTAATGAATAAATGTGTTCACATAAAATATATTTCTAAGCCAATACTCTGTACAAAAAAGATTTTAGCTAAAGCTTGAATAAAAAGAATTTGTTAAAATAGGTATTTGTTGTAAAACTTATGAAATTTCTTAAAATAGATATTTAATGACTAAACATCTTTAATGAATAACAATATCTGAAGGCAATTTTATATGCATGGAAAGTCATTGGTTCGCGCAAACTTCGCCAACTTTCATTATAAAATTTTCATCGAATCTAATCGTTACATTCTCTCAAATAAGCCATCTCCTGCTCAAAAGAATCATCTTCTTGGTCTATGTTGTATATCTCGTCCATCCGCATTCCCTTCTTTTCTAGAAAATTAAATAAAGAAGCCTCTATTTCACAATTATTTGTCTTTTTAGCCCACTGCGAGATTTCTCTCAGGTTTTCAGAATAAAAAACCTCATCAAATAAATCTAATAAGATCAGAATACACTTGTATTTTGCACTAAGAGGCATGCTCATATTCTTTACACGTGCTAGGATTGCTGATTGACTAAATATTGCATTATCTCCTAAGCAGACTTTATCATCATCTTGGGAAGTGCATAAAAGTCCAATAACTTCCACTATTTGGAAGAGAAGAGATTTACTAAGAATCAGGCATAGTATTTTCAGATAAAACTCAGTCACAAATTCTGCCATTTTAAATCTCTGAATGGATTTTGCCATGAAATGCAAGTTCCTAAAGATGCTTGGCTGCACAAAAACTAGCAGACAAAACTTTTTGGACCTTTTTATCTCGTTTATAATGGAATCACCATTGTACTCCAAAAATTTGTATTCGGAACTTGTGCTAGATGCCTCTGCAATAGAGAAGGCACCAAACTTGATTATGAACTCTAATTTGTAATTTAGATACCACTGTAGGAAGCTCAGGATGCTGAGATTAGATATCTCGGGAGACAATATCTTTGAAATACAATTCTTAATGTGTATTTTGCTTATCTCGTCACACTCAATTGTTTTCAATGACTCCAAAAGCTCAGCTGTCTGTCTGTTCGTATTCTTATTGGACAGCAGATATCTTCCTGTGCTTCCAAGAAGAATGCAAAGCTTTTCTGTGTAGATGCTGCTTGTAAGGTATAAGCTGAGCAAGGCAAAGAAATCTGTAGGTTTAATCACATCGAATTTATACAATTCAGAAATCATTACAAGATCAGAATCTTTCAGGGCTTTGCCGTTAGAAATTAAATTAATAACAAAAGTATAGTTGCTTTTCACAGACTTGGAAAGAATCCTTGCCAATGAGGGAATAATGTTTACATTGCTTCTTTTTTTCCAGATTTTATCAAAAAGATACGGCTTGTCTCTGATGTAGTTTCCCACTAAGTCTAGAAAAGACGTATCTTTTATTCTCTTTTCTATACTTTTAATGAGTGAAGAGTCACTCGAAATGCCTTCAAACAGATTTCCAGAAGTAGAAATGTCAGATACCTGCTTGTAAAAATCAAACTCATTCTCCTGTACAGTTATCAAATTAACAAACTGGTTTTTCAAAGAGATTTCCTGGTCAATCCCCATCATTTTGGCTATTGTTCTAAGCACATTCAAATTGCCCTCATTCACATTGCTTATTTCGCCTAAAACATATTCTCTGAACATTTCTGTGCTTATTTGTTCTGGATCACAGGCAGGACTGCTATTGCTGCAGTCGAACGACACAAGAATATACAAAATAAACAGAAGCTTCTCATCTTTCAAGTTTTTGAATATCTGCTTCAAAATCATCGAAACATCACATGTGTCGCTCTTGCCAGCATCCTTTTTTTTGTGGGAAAACGAGATCTCAAACAAGAGGCAAGAAACTCCCCAGTTTCCAGCATACAGCTTCTTTAGGTTTGTGTTTAAATAATTCAGGAACTGCTGGTCAAACAAAAACAAATGCATTATTTCTACAATTCTGTGTATTTTTATCATTGTTTTGCTCAAGTCCTCCTCAGAGTTTATGCTCAGATTTACCTTGAAATTGGCCAGCAAATTGTTTATGATTTCTGTGTGGAACTTGTCAAAGTTCTCTGCCTTCATCTCCTCCAACAAAACATTAAAATTCTCGCTGCTTATGTTCTTGAGCTTGTTCAATATTGCCAGCTTCTTTTTCAAAGGAGAGCTTTTCTTGCCGTGCGATTTCAGTGTTTCTAATGTTTTTTTCCTATTTTTCCACCCATTGTTTGCATTTTTATCTAAACAAATGCCTATCTCAATATTCTGGCTGTCTGCAGCATTACTACTGGTTTTTTCAGTCTTCATTAAACAAGGATGTACTATTTTTATTAAAATTTTTACATTTTGTTATAGCTTAAAATTTCAGCTGTCGAGATTTTTAATTGTTTGTTTGGGCATGAGTTGGCAATAATCTAGGGCAATTTTAATATCATCTGCTTACGCCTTTTCTATTGCTATCAACCTCAACGGATAAATCTTTTGCTAAAATTTTCTGCTTAAGCATTATCTATTGATCGGATAGCTCTGAGAGCAATCTCGTTTGTTTTAGATTGAGCATCATTAAAAATAAAATCTTCTCATTTGTAAAAATGATGTGTGACTTCTAATGAGATAGGTTTTGCATAAACAATGGACAGAAGGCACAACAGAATTTGTAGCATGAATATTCTAAGTTAGAGGCACATTGTTCTTATAAAACAAGTGCTGAGAAACAATAAATTTGTTTAGATTGCAAGCTAAAATCTATGAAAAAATATTTTTTTGTTTATTCCAACATAAAAGAGGTGGCTTTTTCCTAGAGAATAGCCAAAATGCTAAAGAATTCAATTTTCTAAAATATTTCTATTAATCGTATCCACAAATAGCGTTTTCTCGTCAGAAGTCTTCTTTGGAATTATTTCATCTACGGCTTCTGCAAGTTTGAGAGCAAAGCTCTTTCTGAATTCCTCATTTGAAATCTTTTTGATGTCAACAATCATCTCAATAATTTCTGACATTTCGCCTGTTTCTGAGACTGATTTTTTAAATTCATCTACCTTAGCCTGCAAGAGCCTTGAATTTCTGCTCTTCATTTCCTGTTCTACTTCAAAGGTATAATCGGCACAAAATGCGTCCCTTTTTTGGATCTTCTCAACAATTTCTCCAATCACGGATTCTCTGTCAAATATATTTCTATAATCAGCCCTCTCCAAATAATTGATCATGGCATTATCCACGTGTTTCAGGAGCATCTCGTCATATTCGTTGTTCAAATCATTTATTTCATCCAAGAACTTGAAAGAGTCCTCCAAAAACCCATTGATGTCATCTTTGAATCTCTCGTCCTTCGGCTTGACATTAAAGCTCTTGAAAACAGCATTTTCGATAAAATCATCAAAAATGGAAGATTGAATGTTGAACTTCTTCACAATTCTTCTGAGCTTGGAAATATCAGCTAAATCGCAAACATTGCAAAATTGTAATTTGTAAAAGATTTCATTGTAAAAAGGATTGATCTGGGGAAGATCAAAGGACAAAAAGAAGCTTGTAAAAATGTCGGCTATAAATATCTGAAGCTGATCATTGGGTTCAGATCCGAAATTGCGATTGTTTTCAGTTTGATTTATATCTGAACTACCTTGTGTGCAGTCTAGAATGTCAATTCCGTGAGATTTAAACCTTTCTATCCTCTGCATGTTAATATATTCTACCACCTCCTCTACAATTGCTAAATGCTTGACAAAATAAAAGACATCCTGCATTCTTTGTCCGATAATCTTTTTATACATAATTTGAATGTCATCAAACATTTCGTATTTTTCACGCTGACCGAACTCATCCTTAAAGTCCATCTTCAAAAAGCCATCAATCTCTTCAAAGACGATCCTCTTGGTTTGATCAATAATATTGATGCGAATACCGTCTAACACAGAATAAAATCCGTACTTTTGGAACAGTTGTATGTTTTTCTGCAAAAATAAGACATTTTGAGATAATTTGAACATTTCCTCTGCCTTCACGGGCTCCGCTCTCTCAAACGTCTTGCTTAAAATGATCTCTGATTCTTTTGATTTCGAAAGAAATGCTTTGATATTCCCTAAATCATTCTGTAGGATGTTTATCCTTTCTAGTGCAGTTCTTAGTATTTTGAGTTGGGTCTCTGCACCTTCCTCTATGCTAGACAGCTCTTCTATTGCATTCTTAAAATTTATGTTGTCCATCTGGACATTTCGCAATGCGTCTTTAAGCTCGTCCAAAGACCCATACTTTGTTACTAGGGCAGAGTATTGCGAAGAAAATGTCTGCTTGAGACCATTCTCAATATCAGATGCGCTTTCTAAAGTTTTTTTGTATTCCTCTTCGAGACTTTCAGCCCTTAATGCCTTTTTAAGCAGACTTTCCCCAAGTGCTGAGAATTTCATGGGTATTTATCAACGCATATTAATTATTGCCTAGCTTCTCTCAACTAAACAAATGCTCTCTTTGTTTATCAAAAATACATTTATGCTGCATATTTATTTTTCTCAATTCATAAAAAAGTTAGTTAGCATAAACAATGGCAACTCAAGTGATAAAAAGAAGAAAATATTTGCACAGGACTAATTTACTGACAGGCTTAGATGCTTGTCAAGCTGGAGGTTTAATGAAGCATTGCTCTTCTTACGTATTCCCTGTATTTCGTATTTGCAATGGAAAAACTCCTTTGTAGTAAATACAAGAAAGGCCTTCTATTTCTGTTATTTGATTTAGTTCATTGGTGTTCCAGTTCAGGTTTGCTCAATCTTAGATACAGATTGGCCATTTCGGAATGAAATTAATCTGCAATTTTTCGGACAAAAATAATTTTCTTTGCAGCCGTCCCATGGTGCTTGTCAAAAAATACCAAATGGGAGAAATTTCGATAATTCAGGCAGTTTCTACCCACAAAACTCTGATATTTGAGTATCCTGCGCCTTTTTACGGCAAAAACCACAGATTTCCGACATTTGACGATAAGCAGAAATCGCTAAAATTTGTAATCAAGAAATTTCCAGACATGGATGCTGTCTTTATTTCCTCCTCTTTGTCTTTTGGTGTATTTTTTTTAAAAAATGTAAAAATTTACATGACTAAGCCTGTGTTCGAGCAGCTGCTGCTGAAGTACGAAGAATATAAAAACATGTGTGTTGCTTACACCGATCTCAGTGCACATGAGGCCTATCACATGTACTGTGATCATCAATGTTCTGGTGAACCAAATTCTGGCGGAAATAGCTGCTATAACAAGCATGATGATTGTGATTTATTTGCCAGGCAAAGTAACGACAGGACTTCTCAAGATTCAAATTCTGCAAAGCCCAGTGCCCGAGAGATTGAACACAACAGTGATGATAAGTCCAAATTTGACGAGGAATATCAAATTGTCTCGTTAGAAGATGTAAAAATAGAGAAATTCAAGAAATCTGTCATAATTCTGAGATACAACCATATTGTAGAATATGAAAACTTTGTTATTCAGCCTAAGCCAGCAGGGACATTTATTGGATGGTGCAACTACAAGATCACGTTTGACAACAAAAAGACCCTGCTGCTGCTGACATCATATTCTAACAAGAGAAGATTCTCCATAGAAGCTTCGAATGTCTCCTCTGATTATCTCGTTATCAACAGACCTAAGATTATGCCTGAAAATCAAATTCAGGAACTCACAAAGTACATCAATGAGTACTTGGCTCTTCAGACGGGCAAATCTCTTGTTATTCCTGTGAATTTTGAAACTTTCTTCATCGAAATAATATTTCACATTCTGTCTTTAATAGAGCACTCGGCTGTGGTCGTAACAATTGTCTTTCCGCTGTTTAAAAAGCTTGATTTTATTCTTAATATACAAAGTGAATGGCTTAACAAGGACTTTTTTAGCATTTCAGAGCCATTTCCTATTAGGAAGTACCGAAATTTACAGGTCTTTAATAGTTTTTTCGAGGCATCATTTGAAAAGAACGAAAAAAATATTATCTTTTGCTCTAAGGAAGACTTTTGCATGCTTAAGAACAAGACACTGTTAGACAACTGCGAGATACTTCATATTAAGCACTATTCTGCCAAACAAAACAGCTGTTTCTGCAGCAATACTGTCCAATCAGTTAACACAGCAGAAATGCCAAATATTAAATCTGAGCATAAGACAGATAAGATTTCTGTGCCTTTTGAATCTGAAAATAGAAAGATTAAAGACTGTCTTCCTGGTATTGAAAGCGACTTCTCCGAGTCCAACGAGAACGAAGAATTTACGGAAAAATATTTCACTGTAAAAATTGAGGCTACCGACGACGAAATATTATCGAATTTTGCGGGAAAACTGTTGTCTGGCCCTACGACATATATAAATTCAGAAAAGCATACAGAATCAATTTATTTAAGTTCATCAATCCACATGATCAAAAACAAAGTCATTCTTTCCGGCACATTGCATAATACAGATTTTTCTAATTATGGAAGAATAATCAAGTTCCTGGATGATAGACCCTGTTTTATCAATGAGATTGCTAAGAAGGAGGACCCTATATTTATAGACGGCTGGTTTTACTTTCTAAAGTCTAAATTAAGAATTAGACCGCTGAGCAATGGGCAAATAGAGTATTCTTATCTTTAAAAGCAGACTATGCTTTGTTTTTAGATTCAAATTGTTATTTGCAAATTTTATAATTAAAATTTTTATCCTTCTTTTAATTTAGAAATTAATTAATTTTTATTTTGCCCTCAAAAATGAATTGGGCAACGTTTTCATCTCAATGTATGACAGAAATGAGAGAAGTGCTTTCACATTATATGCCTCATGTCTTCACAGAGAAAACTACATTATTTTCTTTTAATAGTATCTCGTTTTCGTTTTTTATTTCAGCTTTTGTTTTAGTGCTTTTGCTGATTTTCCGCTTTAAAAATAAGATTCTGGCGAATATCTCTGTGCCAGTCTTTGTCCTTGTACTGCTCAATGACATGTACTTTATAGTTAGAATGTTCGATGGTATTGCAAATCCTAAAAGCTCCCATGCCGGCAAATTTAGAGTTTTCAACAACCTCATGCTGGGATATTTTATTATAGCAACTATTGTGCTGTTTTTAGCATCATTGTCCTCCAGTTTGAATTACGAGTTGCACTTTTTCAATTTGATTTTTATTGCCGGGAGCTGCAGTCTATTTCTGGAGCATTCTAAGTATATTTTCGATATAGCATTTAAACTTAAGTTTCATGGCATAAATGCCTATTATCCGTGCTTCTTCTTTGCAGTCTCTTGCTATTTTCTGCTAATCTTTTTGTCGCCTCTGCTGAAGCCTTTTTATGACAGATTGTATTTTAAGTCCTATGAAGTTGTAATTAACAATCCTTTTATGGCTCGTAAAAAAGATACTGATGCATCTAAGAGCACAATAGCTGTTTCAAATTAGTGCGAAGAAATTTTTGTTAAAATCAATAATAAAATTTTTATGAAATCTTGCTTTATTATCAATGTCTTTCTATTATGCTTCATTTACAATCAAACTTTTTAGTTTAGTTTTTTCATTCCATCAAAATTTTTGACTTTAGGTTCGATGCAAAATTTTGTAAACTTTTCTTTATTGGTTACAGTGATTGTGTATCTTAAAAATGTTTGACTAAGCCGTCGTGAACTGATTTAAGATTGTTGAAATATACTGTTTTACTTTTGATACCACATTGGCTATAAATGATGATTTACGAATATTAAAAAGACTTTATAAAGATAATCTAAGAATGCCAAAAAGATCCTATGAGAATAAATTTTTTAAATTCGACTACTCTTAAAACATTCATAGATTTATTCTTTGCACAAATTGTGTCAACCTCATCAATTATCTCTCTCACTCCTATTTTTTCTCTTCTGCTTAATCTCAATATTTTATTTATCTCCTTTAAATCCTGCTAGATTAAAATAAAAACATAAACACACCCAGAATAATGGCCAGCATATTTAGCGTATGGTTTCAATCATTGAAATTGTATCTTTGGGCAAACACAGAGGTAGCCTTCAACTGTGGCGGAAAAATTAGGCCTTCGGCAAGATCTGTCTATAAACCAGTTAAGAAAATCTCCATAGAAATCACAGGCTGCGATGCTGACTATGCCATGATTATTGGCAAGGAGGTAGTGATAAATAGCACAAGTGAGGATCTGAAGAACAAAGCGTTGGAAAAAGAACCACAGGAGCAGAAAATTACCCGACTTGTTTTTGTTGATTTAGAAGATTCCGAGACTATAATTAATGACATGAGTTGCCTTTACATTTTCCCATATTCCACATCAGACGATTATAATGAGATTGTTGGCTTGTATTATAAATATTTGGTTGACCCTAACTTTCTGACTATTTGCATTGACAAGCTTTCTCTAAGCTTTGTCTGCAGCTTTATGATGATTTCACAGCATTACGACTCATCATTTTCTAACGTTGATTTAGAAGTCCAAGGCATTGAGACATGCTGGATTGGCAAGATTGTCCCTGTTGTTTTGGGTGTCCTGTGTGTTTTGATGAATCTCTTTTTTACAAAAATGGTTGAAAAAATATCAAAATTTGACCCAGTTTTTACAGATTTTAATATTGCCGCATCAAACATAAAAAAATTTAAAGAAGTTGAAAAGCCAGATATGGGCCAATGCACCATCTGTTTTGACGAGTTTATTCCTGAGGATGATGTGAGAATATTGGAATGCAAGCACTACTATCATCCTACGTGTATCGACAGATGGCTGATTGGGCATTCTCGAAGATGTCCCTGTTGCAGAAATAACATAGAAATAGATGAAAAAGTATAAAACGATTCCATCAAATGGATTCAATAAATGTGTTTTAGTCACAATACTTTGTAGATGCAGTTTATAGTCTGTAAAATGCTGTTGTCATTTATTGTCGAAATTAAGATTAATTTGAGAAGGTTTTAGACAGATAAGCTTTCTAGTAAGTGGTCTGTGCTTATGTTGCATGTTAATATAAGACAAACTAGAAGACGAGAGAATCATGTGTTAGTGCCTGTTACTTGTGTTATAATTTCATTGAGCATAAACTGTTCTTGTTTTTAGGTATAAGCCTGTATTTCAACAAAATAAGACTTTTGTCTTTCTAATATCTCACTATTTTATTCAATTGTTGCCACAAATAGGACATTTGAATGAACAGAATGCATCTGGTAGAAGAAGTCGCATAATTCAAAAAGTGTTTTTAATAATATTGCAATTAAAATCCTTCTAGAATTTTTAAAATTGTGTAAAAAAAATTCTAGAAAGTTTCTAATATAAAAAATCTTAAAAATTTATGCGCATGGTAAGCGAACAACAAGTTAGAACAGAAGAAAATCTTGTTAATACTTCAAAGTTAGATTCAGAGCAGTATGACTACCAGGCAGAGGTGTCGCAGATAATGTCACTTCTCATTAACAGTGTGTACTCATCCAAGGAGATGTTCTTGAGAGAGTTAATTTCCAACTCCTCAGATGCTCTGTCCAAGATAATTGCAAATAAGAATAACCTTGACCAGTATCCAATAGAACCTATTGGCTCTTTGAAGATTCAGATTATTCCTGACAAGGCCAACAACACCCTTACAATTAGGGATAACGGTATCGGACTGACCAAGAGCGACTTGATAGCATTTCTTGGCACAATTGCCAACTCAGGAACCAAGGCCTTCAAGCAAATGCTTGACTCGCAGAACGACAAGGCAAATCTGGATTCTTTGATAGGACAGTTCGGTCTGGGATTTTATTCTGCATTCCTCGTTGCTGACAGGATCGATGTTATCACCAAGCATCCTATGGATGAGGGATATATTTGGAGTTCTGAATGCGGTAAGAACTCGTTCCAAATTGCTAAGTACGACGTTGGTGACTTGTGCCATGGAACATCTGTCGTGCTGACGATGAAGAGCAGCGAGTCTGAGTATCTTGATTCTAGCAAGATTATCAACTTGGTCAAGAAGTACAGTCAATGCATAAAATTCCCAATTACAGTTTTAGTTGAGAAGGAAGAAAAGATTGAAGAGGAGGAGGAGAAAGCTGAAGAGGCTGTTGAGGTGGACGAGAACGATGCCGTGATTGAGAAGCCTGAGGACAAGAAAGAAGTGAAAACTAGGAAGATTCTTGAAGAGCAAACTATCAATAAAGAAGTCTCAATTTGGACTAGAAAGCTTGATCAGATTCCAGAGCAGGATCTCAAGGCCTTTTATAAGAATATTTCTAATGACTACGAGGACTATCTTGCAGTTCAGTCTTGGCACTTCGAAGGCTTTATTGATTTGAAAATCGTATTGTTTATTCCCAAGAGGAACAAGATGTCGTTCTTTGAGAAGCCCCGCGATAAGTCTACAAGCATTAAGCTGTACAGCTCTAATGTTTTCATTACTGACAATCTCTCGAGGGAGACTGTTCCTGAGTGGATGGATTTCGTTGTAGGCGCTATTTCCTCTTCCAACTTCCCAATGAACATTTCTAGAGAGCTGCTCCAAGGAAATTCAGTTATGAATCTGCTTAAAACAAAGCTTCCAAAATGCATCGCAGAAATGATCAAGAAGCTTGAGAAGGACTCTGAAAAGTACAACGAGTTCTACAAGGAGTATGCCTCTAACATTAAACTTGCTATTAGGCACTACTCGGACACTCAGCAGGAGGCTTTTGCCAAATTCCTCAGATACCCCACCAACAATGACCCAAATACTTCAATATCATTGGACGAGTATCTCCAAAAAGTCGATGAGTCTCAGAAACAGATTCTTTATCTTACCGGCCTCAACAAGAAAGATGTTGAGAACTCGCTTTGTCTTGAGTCTTTCAAGGACAGGCTTGTTCTGCTGATGTCGGAGCCTGTTGATGAATTCATGTTGCAGGGTCTTAGAAAGTACAAAGAGCTAGACTTCCAGAATATATCTGTAGAGGGTGTTGAGTCTGCTGCGCCCCTCTCTGAAGAAGCCAATGCTGACTATACTCCTATGATTGGGAAAACCAAGGATGTTCTTAATGACAGAGTGGAGAAAGTGGTGGTCTCTGATAAGCCTTCTGACATTCCTGTTTCAATCATCTCCACCAAATATGGAAATTCGTCAACATTGGAAAATATCTTAAAGGCTCAGCCCAACACCGAAAACAATCCCATGCTTATGATGATGCTGAAGTCTAAGAAGATACTGGTGGTAAATGTGGAACATCCGCTAATTAAGGATCTTAAGAAATTATTTGATGATGGAAATGAAGAGCAGTTTGCTAAGATGGTCAATTTCCTTTACAACTCTGCCTTAATCGGAGGTGGTTATACACTGGATGACAAATCCTCATTCATCAAGGATCTCTATTCCATCTTATCATCTAAGAATGAATAAAAATCTGACTCGTTTAAAGTTTTGTTTGTTTGTTTTATATATTTTTTATTAGCATTTGTTGATTCAACGAATCTAGGGTTTGCTTTATGATCTTTTTTTAGTTTTTTACAAATTTTTTGATTTTAAATTTTAAAAATATTTTATCGTGTTTTAAATGGATTTATTTTGTCTGATAATAATACTGACAATAAGGGTCCTGAGTTGGATCATACATACTAATCTGCTGCACAGGATTGCTTTCATAATTTGTGCTACTCAGATACGAAAAGAAAAGTGAAATTACGGTAAGTATAATTATAGAATGCAAATACGAGTTCAAGAAGGATGCTATGGCTTGGTACACGAAGATGTTCACAGAATCAACAGGTGAGCTTAAGATTCTCTCTACTAGCAAGAATATCGAGCCTGAGAAAATTGCAATGAACGAAAACCTATGGTAGTTCGCCATATTATACACAAATACTAGCATGATCAGCGCCATCACAGAAATCAGTATAGAATTGGTCGATTGTATGCTCGGATCAGTGCCTCCATCAATCAGCTCTAAGCTTATAGTGAAGTCTGAAAAAAAGGCCATTGTCCTATACATTACAATAAGTAAAGCTGGCAACAATGCAATGATTTTTCTGAATATGCAGTTTTCCTTGGGAAGAAGTATTATTACTGCCAGGGCAATGCCTATGGAAATAAAAATGTAGATCACATAGTTCATACCCAGGAGCATATGTATGTAATTAAGCGACATATTAATATTATCTGGGCTAGGGCCCGGTAATGATTCTGTCACATTCTTTATATTTTCCATAATGGGTTGGAAAAAACTTTTATTTATAGGTTATTCTCTGATCAGGCTAAATTAAAAATCAAAAAATTTTAAGTCCTGTAAAATTAAAAATCAGGAAGATCAATATTAAAATTGGCCGTGTCGACATTCCAAGCCTCGTGCTGCAGCTGAAAGTGACTATACAGAAGATTTTTCCTAACACCTGCTTGACAAGGTCTATAAAAACATTATTTATGCTTCTAATTCTCAACAAAAATTTGATTTAATATTTGTAAACAAACATTAAGAAAATTTTAATGTTTTTATCAATAATTTTTAAGGTTCTGGTGTAGATTAAAGAATTGAAAACAAGCTACTGTGAAAATAACAATAAATGTCAAGAGCATTTGTCCAAAATAGTTCTTGTAGTTGGCCTAAGCACAATTGTTTGATTTCTGAAAATTTAGTGATAAAAATTTTGTCAAACAAAACAAACCTTAACTTTCGAGTTTAAACAAAAATATGGTATTTCCACTTTACAATGTTGAATTATAAGAATTGGAGTTGTTAGGAAAAGTATCAAAAGTTCAAATTTAGCCAAAAATCTATTCAAATGAAATAAGTCGAAATAAAAAGTATGTGTTAACATCAAAAGCATATTCCACTGAACAAATTCTTTAGATTCCAACAATAAAAATAAGTGTAGCATGCCCAATATCCTCAAATATAAAAGTTTTAGATCAAGAAATCCTGAAATTTATTGATGGATTAGCCTTGTTAAATAATCAAAAATCTCGCTGTTTTGCATAGCATCGATGCAGTCATTCTCATAAGCTGCTGAGTCAACTTTGTTGCCTTCAATTTGTTCATTCTTACCTATATTTTCAGGTCTTAGATTTTCAGGTTTGTGTGATTCAATGCTAGAAATCAAGTCACTTTTATCTTGAATTTTGATATTCAATGATGCCTCATCATCTGTCTCAGATACCTCTTTCTCCTGAGAATCAAATATTGTTCCTGATGCGTTTTTATGGCTGATAGTAAAATCACTTACAAAATTACTATTTTTAATATCTTCAACTGTGTCAATGCAAGAAATAGTCGTAGATTTTTGACTAAAGTCAACAGTATATTCAACCTTGGAATTCGTATTGCCAACATTCTCATCATCATCTTTGTTTAAAATCAAAGAAATTAAAAAAATAACTGCATTTATCATTACTAGGAATAATAATAGATTGATTAAATAGATCATCAAATCAGGCACGATAACATTAGGAATCAATATATGGATTATCCTTAAAACATAGATTTTGAGGAAACTGTGAAGGAAATACACATCTACAGCTGAGAAGTATAAACTATTGGGAAAAATAGACTCAGGATCGTGACAGACATACGAAATGATTGCGAATCCTAGAAGTACAAGACAAAAGTATAAAAATACAAAATTAATATTATGGAAAATATAACTTGAATCAGAAGGAAGGGTTTCTATAAGGTGCAAAGCCAAAAAGATCAGTCTTAATGCAGCTGAAATAATCATAGCAGGTGCAATGGTCTTGACAAGCGGTAAAAAGTGCCCTTTGACAAGCAGATTGCCAAAGACAGCTACTAAAAGAATAAGTGTGAGCCAGAACATAAAAGATAGCTGGTTGAATGTAGTCAAAGTGTATTCTTTGTGAAAGTCTTTAAAGAGGTTCTTGAAAATGTCTACATTACAAATACTATAGACTATTTCTGGATGGTTCTGTTGTGCGTTTAGCGTATCCATGGATTGAAAATGGAAGCTAATTTTAATTAAAAAGTTTTTCAATTTAAAAATTGTCTCTGCAATATTTTCTCGCTAAATGAAACGAAAGTCATAATTAAAAGAAACTCATAAAAGGACTATTTTATTAACAACATCGTATTTAAGTTATACTAAATAAAAGATATCGTATTTCACTCATATAAATAAAAGAAGTTAAATTTTACTCATATTAAAATTAAAAGATTTACTTACTTTTTACTATGGAAATCCACAAAATTTTTGAATTTTTCAGCGCAATCATCGTATGTTTCGTAGAACTTGATGCTTTTGTTTATCCAGCCAGGAAGAGAAGAATGGTATCGCTTCTCGGAATACCTGCTATCCAACAGGAAAACAGATCCCCAGTCATTTGAATGTCTTATTGCCCTGCCTAAAGCCTGATTGACAGCCCTGAAGGCCTGTGCTTCATACCACAGCCTTCCGTTATATCCTCCATTTTTGTCATTGTACTCCTTCTTTAGTTCTATTTGCTTGTCTTTTATTGATGGATAAGGTATGCCCACAGCCACTACCGCTCTCGCAAATTCATCCCTGAAGTCTACGCCTTCTGCTGCCTTTCCCCTATACACACACAAAAATATAGCAGGGTTTTTCTGTGATATTCTCGCGCGGTATGCAGCTATCTTCTTCTCGAAATCTACCATACCACCATCCTTCGATTCAACAATGGCATCTTTTATGCGTCCGGCAAGTTTGAACAGAAATGAATAGTTGGGAACAAAAACCAGTGTTCCGCCATGATTTTTTACCTGTTCTGCCACAACAGTAACAAACCTGGCTATCTGATCGAGGTATTCCAGGGTCTCTGAAATGTTGTATGTCCCGCACAGATCCTTTTTGAGGTGGCCTTTTCTTATATTGCACACAAATACCTGCTCATCTCTTAAAATGTGGGGTGCCTCCAGCTTGTGCTGGAATGCAAATTTTAGTTCTTGCGTAAATGATGAAAATGGTGTCAGAGTACCTGAAAGAAGTGCCACTGCTTTTGTTTTGGACACTACAGGAAGAAACATGATGGACGGGTCGAGAAGCCAGAAGTTGTAGGAGTAGGAAATAGCATTTCTACCTTGGTTTCCAATATACTTTATAAAACAATACGCATATGCATCTGTGCCACTAAACATGACCATTCCTATTATTCTTTCAATATCCTTCAGGAATCTCACAGTATTCAAATCTAAAATATCTTTAGAGTCATCATTCTTGGAAATGTTGTGGAGTGAGTCTTTAAAAACTAGGAATCTCTCTTTTGTTATTCCCATTTTCTCTAGTTCTGCAACAATCTGCTTGCCTTTTCTTACTATGCTGCTTGAATCAAATCCCTTCGAGTCGAATGCAGAGACTGAAGAGTATTCTCTGAACTTCCTGAAGATCTCCATCAGGTTTATAAAGTCGTTTTGCACCTCACCCAGAAGTGCACTCTTTTTAACTCCGCTCATTATCTCGCTTATGATAATATCCAACAGCTTAGAGGTGATTTCTGTTGATCCAGCACTCCTGCAGCAGTCTTCAATGTTGTGTGCCTCGTCAATAAGAATAATTGCATTGTCTAGCTTAATTTCAGAGGCCTCTCTGATACTCGTCTCTACAAGGTAGTTGTAAGGGCAGAACACAATGTCAGCATCAGGTTGCAGTGCCCTTGCAGTAAAATAGGGGCATCCGCTGCATTTTCTTCCTTCCGCTTTCAGCTCCTCAATGTCAAAGATCTTCTCTCCAATTCTCTTCATCAGCTTCTCTTTCCTGTTGAAGTACACACACTTCCCTTCTTTGATAAGGTCTGAGCACGCCTTGTTCTTGTCCACTACCCCGCTTATGCTGTTGTTTATGCAATACTGGTTCCTGGATCCTAGAATAGTGATTCGTGGCCTGTACTCTGTCTTCCTCAGCTGTTCTATAAGCTGATCTAGCTGCTTGTGTGTCCTGCTGCATATGAATATCTTAAATGGCTTTTGATCCGGTTTTCTGTCTCTTTTCATCTGTTCGTTATAAGCTAGCACGCTGCATATGATTGAGAGAGATTTTCCAGTACCAGTAGGACTTTCTATCAGTGCATTTGTGTTGGTCTGGAAGCATTCTAGCAGCTTTGCGATGGTAATACTCTGGGAAGGGTACGGCTCAAACGGAATGTCTACGGAAATTCCATTTATCTTCACTTTTGGCATGGCGGAGAAAAATTTTCGTCTTTTTAGAAAGCTCAAAAGCGCCAGCAGATTCCTGCACTCACATTCATCACTCGTCCCACACAAGAACTGATACAAAAATGTTAAGTACAAAGTAAATACAGAAATAAAGTAATGTTCTGAAAAATATCATTTATTAAACAGCCTTATGAGAACTTTTCTTTCTTTATAGTGAGCTTTATATAAGAATACGTTAATAGTGTCTAATAATTCTTGCATAAATATCTCACATAAATGCTTTTAGTAACTAATTATTGTAATTAATGGGTATTTATTATCACCATTTTATATATCACTCTTTTTAAATTGTAATCCTCAGGCAACAATAATTTAAACTTTTAATATCATGTTTTATAAGCATAAATAAATGAGATTGCCCTGACTAGACAATTGTAAGCACTGCATTTATGCAAATACAAAGCCAAGCTTAAGAAGGTAAAAAATAAAAAAGCATATCACAAAATATTGAATAAAGCTTATAAAGAACTCTTTAATAGTGTGAGATCATACTTAAATTTTCATTCCTCTTGCATTCTCTACATTCTTTGTTTTGATCTAAGAAACAACCAGGCCCACACTTCTTGCATGACTCGCCCACAACTTTAACACTGCCGTCCTTGGCTATAACAAAGTTCCTTAAAAATGGTGTCTTGGTTTTCTCCTTTGGAACATAAACCTTCTTTGGGGTCAAGTATTCCTTCTTCTTCTTTTTCTTACCTCCTCTCAGCCTCAAAACCAAGTGCAGAGTAGACTCTTTTTGGATGTTGTAGTCCGACAATGTTCTTCCGTCCTCAAGCTGCTTTCCTGCAAAAATAAGCCTCTGCTGGTCCGGAGGAATGCCCTCTACGTCCTGTATTTTGGCCTTGACATTCTCAATGGTGTCTCCCGAGTTCACATCAAGAGTGATGACTTTCCCTGTCAGTGTCTTCACAAAAATCTGCATGAAGGGCGATAAAAATGGAACTTAAAAATTTTAAATTCTTAAACAAAACAAATAGAAAAGACTGAGACATTTAATAATAAATAATCGAGCCTCTGGAACTGTTTATGACGGTGAATCTTTGAGGAACCTATTGCATTGGATTTAATCTGTAACAGTTGCAGTGTTTTACTTTTGCAACGCTAATTAAACTTTGCTTGAATGGTCTTCAGGAGAAGAGTGCATAAATAAAAGCTTCTTTTTACTTGATTTACAGCAAAAGAAAAGCTAACATTTGAAATAAGCTTAAATAACAAATCGTATTTGCCTTCATTGATGAGCTTATATTGAGTTAACAAAACTCTGCTTTTCCTCTCAGCAGATATCAAGAAGTAAATCTTAGACTATGCACTAATTATTAACCTTGATTTGACTCTAAACTTAATTTGATTCTGAAGTTGCCTTAATTATAGACCATATTCTGATCTTAGATTATACTGCAATCATAAACTGTTATATTTGAACAGACAATTTTTTAATTTGTATTACATAAACTAAGTTATGATTCTAAACTATGCTGAGGATTTTGAAACCTTAACAATAATTTAATAAATTGGCATTAGCTATAAATTTAGGATTTGGTCTCAGACGTTTAACATGATATGAATATCAAGAAACTCTTGTCTCTCAAGGCTTTTGCCAAGCAGAACTTCAATAGTTTCATAAAATTTATACTTGCTTTCTAGTACTGTTTTTACGCTTGACAATAGCATGGTGTTTGATATTCGTTGTTTATGTGAATTAAAACTGATTGCTTACTAAATTATTTTGACACAAGAAACTTAAAGAGTATTTATTTATGCTAATACCTTAGAAATACACTATTTTTTGACACATGAAGGACATTCGAACAGGTTTTTCTCATCGTATTTTTGATAGTCTGAATTCAAGCTACCTCTTTTTATGCTACTGCCCCTGTCTGTGCCATGCTCATTCGCCTCACTGAAACGGATTGGACTACATCCAAAATCCAATGAACCGCTTATTTCATTTTCACTGCGTATACGCCCATTATTTGCTGGAAGCATCTGAAAATACTTCGAATCTCTTCTTGTGTGACTATCGCTATACCTTCCAAATCCAGCACTCTGAATAGAACCTTGATTGCTGTTGTGGAATTGACTACTGCCGCATAAACTATGCATTGTGCTACAGGGTTCTGTGTCCAGGATTCTGTGGATCTTCTGGTTCATCCTCTCACAAAGTTTATTTTTACTTTTGCAAAATACCCTACAACAATCCCTTGTTCTCTCCCATTCGATGCTGGAATACATCACAACGTGGTACTTCTCGCTGAGCACTGCTTTAGAGAAGGTCTTCTTGTAGAGTATCCCATTGAGCTCCTTGTACACAAGGAATGCCCCATGAACCCTGCTCGGCGTCCATTCCCTTTTGTCTGTCCATCTTTTGATATTCGACTCCTGCTCTTTATAAATAAACACAGATCCTGGCCTGATAAGAGCCTTCTCGTTCTCGCTCAAACGCCTTCTGATCCGAACTATGCCTCCTTCTCTTGCCTCTTCTATCAACAGCATACACTCTTTTTCATTGTGCGCACACGAAAATATTGATTCTGCATATGGTGCATTCTTTAAGCTTCCTTGCTTTCTTATGAATAGGCTGTTGTCACTGCCATTGTTGCAATTGTAGTAGTATTTTGTATTGTCCATCCTTGCAGCATACGTCTCTTGGTCCTCGGCCAGTTCCAATTCATTCCTATTTACATTTATTTTTGATCTTCTTATTTCGTTCACTCTTTGCGCTCTGTAGTTTCCATTCAGGAAGCTAATGCATTCATCATAAATACTCTTTACCTCAAAACCTTCTTCTGCAACCTTTTCATCTTCATTCCCGTATCCCTGATATATGAGATTCTGATTACTCTCCAAGTCTACATAGTTGTTTCCACGATGGCACATGCTACCATCACCAATCTGATATCCTGTATCATACATCTGGTTGGTATACACATAAGTTCCAGGTTCGTTGCTTTCCTCGATCCCGTCCTGGTAGTTAAACTGTCCATCTAAGAAACTTCTCATTAGGGCTGCAAAATGTCCTGTATGAAGTTAATCTTATTGATTCTAACTTTAAAATTATGCTTAACCTTTTAAGCCTTAAATTAAACCTTAAAATGTGTCATTGTCCATTGACAAGCTCATAGAATGGAGTCTAATTTTCAGCTGTCTATGCAATCCAATTTCGATATTCCTTCTTTAGTGTAGGTTCTGACAATTAGAATGTACAAGTTACGATGCCATGTGTTTAGGCCCTCTTATAATATTTCAAGGCCGATAAACTCTTTAAATGCAAGCAGAAGGCTAGGATGGCCGTGTAATTTGTAGAGTCTGCTAAAACAGATACGTATTATTGATGAAAACTATAAATATTAAGACTTGTCAGTGTATTTTACATGTAATTATTTAATTCTCAGCTGTCTGCTAATGTTTTGAGTACCACCCATTGTCTTATGGTTCTAAAATGGCTGTTATTTTTTAATCATTCAAAAATATTTTATAATTCTCCGGGAACAATTGTGCGAAAGATAACAGCAAAATAGACCAACAAAATGTATAAGAATGTGTCATATCTCATAAAAGTATTTAAATGATAAAATTATTAATAATGCTGGTGTTTATTATAAAAAATGCTGGAGTTTAGTGGGAATGAACAAATTGATAGATTAAAATAAAACTTTGCATGCACATGATTTTATCACCGTTGCTAGATAAGTTGGCAGAACCATACTTTTATTTGCTGATGGTAATATAAATAAAGGCTATTTGATCAGCGAAATTGCTATTTTCTGGAGTATTTTGACAAAATTAATTAATCAAGTTTTTGATGGGTGTTCTATTTTCAACTGTAATTAAATTGATTTAAAACTCTAAAAAATCAAATTTAAGATGAAAGTACATTGATTAAAATAAACTACAAAAGGCTAGTCCTTGTTTTAAATAATCAAATGAAGAAAACAGAAAATAAAACAAATGCTTCATTAAGGGTTTTAGAGCATGCATCCGTTTCTGATTATCGTAAAGCATGTCAAATAGAAGATAATTTTGTCTTTTTTTGTATTTTAGAACTGGCTTTAAAGCAAACTTACAGCCTTCAACAGATTACGACTTTCTGTCTTATGCTTGGAAAAAGCTCTTTCTATATCATTACATACCTTACAACAATCAGTATAAGTATCACTTACTGGGTTGAAGTTGTCTTTTACTTTGCCAAGCAATGCCAATTTATATTGATTATGACAAGTTTTATATTTTTTCTCACAACCTCAATGCATACGTTATGTTTGACATTTTTGCATGATGTTTTTAGTATATTTTTTCTCACAGCCTTAATAAGTTATGTTTGACATTTCTGCATGATCTTTTTTCTCACAGCCTCAATGTATACGTATGTTTGTTTTAGAAATCTTTGACTGTTGTATGATAGACTATAAATTCCAATTCTGCCATTTCTAGTTTTTTTAATTACCTGCCCATGAATCTTCTTGATTTCAAACAGATACGACAGACATTCGGATTGAAGGATGTAAAAGGTACTGTCACAATTCACCTCTATTCTAAAAACAGCAAGGAGTTTATTCTTCATTCTGGAAGCCCAGATTTGAAAGAGTTCCTCATGCAGCGATGCCCGATCGGCTGTGTTGGTGAGTGCTACGTGAAAGACAACAGCATGCTATGCTGCATAGGAGAAGCGAGTGCAAAGTTGCTTGTAAGAAGAACTAATGTAAGAAAGGCTATGAAGTCTGTCTTCCTCCACCTCAAAAAGTTTAATGGATATGCCATAACCTTTGAGCATTCTGATTTCGGCGGTGTATGCGATTTTGTGGAGGATGCGATCTTCTCTTTGATTCTCTCCAGTTACTCTTACAATTTTCTGAAAACGAAAAACTCGCAGGAGGCATCCTGCCAATTCTTATTGAATGACGCAGGATACGAAAAGATCACAAAAATGGCACATGCTCAGAACATTGCCCGATTTCTAGGCGACACTCCTGCCAATCTCATGACTCCTACACTTTTTGCGGAATATGCAAGGGAGATCTTCAGAGACCAAAATGTTGAAGTTGAGGTTTTCTCTAAGAATTTCATGGTTGAAAATCAGATGAACCTTGTACTTTCCGTTGCCCAGGGGTCTGTGCAGGAGCCTAAACTTCTGCAGATTACCTATTTAGGCAGTAGCAGCAATGACATTGATGTTGCTGTTGTCGGAAAAGGTGTTTGTTTCGACACTGGTGGTATTTCAATCAAGCCTGCTGCTGAGATGTACACTCAGAAGGCTGATATGATGGGTGCTGCTACTCTGCTCTGTGCCATAAAGGCTGCAGCAGACCTTCGCCTGAAAATTAACATTAAGGGTGTGTTTCCGCTGGTTGAAAATATGCCGTCAGGTTCTGCTACAAAACCTGGGGATGTTTTCGTAAGCAGATCAGGGACCACTGTTGAGGTGGATAACACGGATGCAGAGGGCAGGCTTGTCCTTGCTGATGGCCTGTCTTTTGCCCAGCAATACAATCCAAAGTATCTTTTTGATGCTGCCACGCTGACAGGTGCCATAAGGGTTGCCTTGGGCAATGTTTACTCGGGATATTTTACGGAAAGTGAGGAGATATCAGACATGATTACTGAGTCTGGAGACAAGTTTAATGATCTCATGTGGAGAATGCCACTGTCCCCTTTCTACAGAGAAGCCATGGTATCCCAGGTTGCTGATATTAACAACATGGGTGGTCCAGGGGCAGGATCGTCCAAGGCTGCAGAATTTTTGAAGGAGTTTGTGGACACTGAGAAAACAATATGGGTTCATTTTGATATTGCAGGAACTAAAAGGGCAAGCTATATTCCTGAAATGCACGGGAAAGAAGTGACTGGAAGACCTTTGCCTGTTTTTGTCGATTTATTTGAGAAGATTTCAACAAATAAAGGAAATTAAACAGTCAATTTTTCTATTTTCTTCTAAGTCTTCTTTTAAAAAAGCTGTTATACCTTAGAGGCATTATATGAGCTTCTAAAAAGTTAAATAAAAAGGACTGTCTCATATTCATAAAAATTAGGATAGCTGCCGTAAATGGATTTTAAAGCTAGTGTACTTGATCAAATACATACTTCTTGGTTTATTCTGAAAAATACATGCGCTTTCTTTTTCATATTAAAAATTTTTACAAAAGTTTCTCCCCAATGTCTACAAGAACTTTGAGTCCCAAAGAGGAAAAAATATTCCAAATGTTTTCTAAACTTAAGCCAGAGCTGGTGGAAACATCACAAGTGTCCCTAGGTGCCTCCTCAGACATGTACACCCTCGTTGAGCCTGTTGTATATAGGATTCCCAATACAAACTATCATCTCTTTTTTGGCGACATCAGAAAGAGTATGTCTATAAGCCAAATGAAAGAATGGCTTGAAAGACAGATTAAGTCTAAGACCGATGCCGATGCCAATGAGCGTGTTATTGATGGTGAAGATGAGGAATCTCCTTGTGGTGAAAACTGCTCGCATGCGCATCACCAGGAAACTGCTGAGGAGATCAATGAGGAAAAGAAGCAAATCAATGAAGAAGATATTAATTTGATTATGGAACAATGCAAGGTAACCAGAGAAGAGGCACTAGAGGCTATGAAGAACTCTGGCTACGACGTGGTTAATGCCTTAGTAGAGCTGGGAAAGAATAAATAAATTTTGACATAATTTTCTCTTTTTAACTTCTGCACTTTCTGTCTTATCACTGAAATGGAAGATCATGTCCTGATAATATTTCATGGGTAATATACTTTTAATTATTTATGACAGATAATACCAAATAAAGGGCATTTGATTGTAACACAGCATCATGCAACCTTTACAGAGCAGCCTGTCTTAGAATATAATATTCCCTTTCATCTTCCGCCAGTCTTCTGTAGTAATGTCTTCGCAGAGGATCAATTTTAAGCAGATGATTTAAAACAGGTTCTTTGTCTTTTGAATACATCAGCTTGTATTTCAATGCATGTATGCAGTTTCCATCCAACTTCAAAATGTCTTCAACTGTCCCATCACCAAATTCCTCTTCAATTCTCATTTCAATCCCATTTATAAAAATATCTTCGATACGCTCTTCATTTATAATTACCCTTTTTCTGACGGAATCAACATTGTGTCTTTTCTGATTAATGTTTATAATTCCTACAAATGGCTTGTTGAACTCAATCTCAGTGCATCTTCTTTTACTGTCAACTACCAATCTTCCCATACTGCAATTTGCATATTTCTTCTGAAAGCTTCTCCACACACCCTCATCAGAAGGATCAATGAAAAGGTATTCGTCCCTGAAATCCTTAAAATGCATAGAAGAAAAGTTGTGGAGATCCAACTTGTTCTCAAACCCGTTCCTAAGGCAATAGTTCCAGCAGTGAAAATTCCTGCTGTCCAGCATCAAAAGAATGTTGCAAAGCCTGTGCTCGTTGAACCAGCTTTCTTTGTTCTCTTTGAAAAAGTAATATCTATGATACCAGGTAGCATAGCTTTTTGGATCATTCTCAATCGCCTTCTGTGTCAGCTCCATTTGCCTCCCAAACTTATCTCTGCAATGGCTCTTGAGAAAGTTCCAGCTGTTATAATCATTGGGATTGAGGACAACCATTTTTTCATGCTTCTCAATGCTTTCGGGCTCTTCCTTTGTTGCAGTTATCTCTGCAACATCATCTCCGGCTGAAGCTTCGTTTTCCATTTTCTGTACTCCGTGCTTGATCATTATGCATAAAACATACAAAAATCTTAAAAACAAAAAGAAATTATGTAAGATTCATCATGCAATGCACTAATAACTGAAACAAGCTTTTGAGCCAAAGGTTTATACACTCTGCTAAAAGTAGAGTGAAGCATGTTTTTACTGATAGATTTTGTAATATGTTATTCATAAAATAAATTTTACAACCTACTTATGAAAATCATTTACAAATACTGCCAAATTGCAAAAGCTCTGCTATCTTTCACATTTACTCTGTTGAAAGCAAATTGTTCTTTCAAAAGAACCATCTTGCTGCTGATAAGCAGAAAAACACACGTTTAACCTGACTAGTGAATTTAATCTTGTATTCTATCTATAAAATTATATTTGTTTTACTGATTATGATTGATTGATGAAAATACCTTGAATTTAAAATAAATAGAGTTTTTTAGAATTTATTTTACTAATAAACTCGTTGAATAAATCCAAATACTTTTTGTATTCTTCTATTATATCCATGCTTAAGCTATTGCTTTCCGCTTTGAAACTAGGATCTGTAAAAATTTCCTCAATTTCTTTTATCTTTTTTTCAATATTCAGCACTATTACTTGGCAAGCTTGCTGAACTATGTCCTGCTCATCTATATAAAACCAGACTGTTTTAGTTTTATTTATTAATTCTTTCAGTTCTGCCAGTATATAATCTATTTCCACATTGGGCGGCTCCTGAAATGGATCAAAGTTATGATAAAATATCGAAATATTATTTTCGTTTTTTTCAAGCTCATTTATGTCTTCTCTAAAAGGCCCATAGTCAATTTTGGGCATAATTTGATTGGGTTCAACACTTGGATTAATGTAAGAACTAGACTGTACAAGTGATGCTTGGAACACCATTCCGAGTAAAAGATGGTAAATAAAAGATGAATCGGAAAATATCAATCTTACTTCTCCTAATCTCATGGTACAAAGAGAAATATTTTTATTTATATTCTAAAATATCAGATGGTAAAATTTTTCTTGGAAAAGAGAATACTGAACAAATAAATTTTGGCTAAGAAATTATAGCCCTGAAGTCTAACTTCAAGAATGTTTGTAAACAGCTGAGAATACGTCTAATAGTTGAATTGTGCTCTTCTTTGTATGCATCAGCTTGAAGTATACAAAAAGAATTGTTTTGATCAGTCTCTTAACTAAGTTAATGTCTCGCTCTAATTGGTCTATTTTCTGCAAAACATTTTGTCTTAAAACAATCTTGCTACATAAATGAGGCTTGCATGCTGCAATGACTTTGCTTTGAATTTGTAATTTATTCTTGTTATATTTTAAGATATGAAGCTATTTCTAATAAATCCATTGTTTCTTCTTCTAACACAATAAACTCTTCCGCAGCATCTTCATACAGGCACTTATACTTGTAATTTAAATACTCAATTGTTCTTTTTAGGAATTTCGAATTAATGGGAAGTTTAACAGGCATCTCTTCGCAGTCATAATTATACATTTTATTTCTAGAATTATTCAGCTCTGGATTTAAGAACAATTCCAATATTTTAGACTGGACAGCAATTTCGTAGAGTATCTCCATTTCTACATCATCGCTTGATATTATTTTTACCACCATTGATATTTTTATGCATGCTTTGAGTTTTGAATACATTTGTTAAGCTTAATTTAGGCAGAATGACAGATCTGTGTATACAGCTAGAAATTACTTTGCATGATTTGCCTTATTTTGTTATTCAAAATAAGGATTTGCACCATGTTTGCCTATAGCAAATCAGATTAAGTCTTTTATAAGCCTAATAAGTAACTAAATGGCCTTAATATTACACTCATCCAAAATCAATAAACTATTTTGACATTTTGCATGATACACAAAAATTAATGAATTTTATGCAGAATATTTTTTTGTTTACTCCAAAATGATCAAAGGACTGAGAACAGTAAGAAGGTTCAATTGCTTAATCACTCTATTATTCATGAGCATATTTTACATGCTCTTGCATCTGGGGTTTTTCATAGATATCGTGTACATCCCACCAACACTCTGCTTCAAAATTCCAGCAATAATCATTCTTACTGGCATTTACTATTTGCTTCTTTTCACCTTCAAAGCTTACAAAGCAAAGAACGATGTTTGCTCCATTCAAATCAAGAATCATAAAAATAAATGAAATAATGTATAATTTAATTATGTGAACAGAAGAACCTTGCTTTTCTTGCATGCATAGAGCCAAGGCATGTCTAAGTCCCAGTCTATGCTCTTGTAACTTCCCTTTATTGTATTTATCGGCACACATATTTCTTTATTTATTTTATAAATGCAGATTTCATCAGCAAAGTTAATGGCCAAGAGATTGTAGATAGGATGGATCCTGATAGAAGACCCAATGCTGCTCTGTGATGTATTTCCCACAATTTTAAGATTTTTGTCAACTGATACAAGCCGCTTCAGGTTGTTTATAGCATAGATAAACCCTTTATTCTCCACAAAATCAATTGTGTATCCTAAATGCTTGACTTCTGTTTTCTCCTCTGATTCGATCATAATTCCTTTATGCGTAGACGCATAAATTACACCATCTACGATTCTTAGCTTGTGAGGATGGTCTCCTTTTAATTTAAGAATTTTAATCTCGCTGTAGTCGCCCGAGTCATGCAGAACTATTGACTTAGATGTTAAATACCCAATAAAGGAATCACTTATGTAGATGTCCTTGATTGTGCTTTCTGTTTCAATAATTTTGACAAATTTCTGATCTCTGAAAATGTATATTTTCTTGTTTGAAGACACTAGAATTCTCAGCTCTTCTGAATCGGAAAAGGCAACGAATGACCTAGAAATAGCCTCGTCAAAAGAATAATCGACAATGACCTTGTTAAATCTCAAGTCACTTACGATTATTCTGCTGTCAAGAATGGAAGAAAGAATTGGCCCAGTTAACTGTGGCTTTCCTGTGAACTCCCACTGGTTGGCTCTAAGCTCTGGAAAAGGCCGCATTTCTTCAACTTGGGGAAGATGTGGCAAAATGTCCCTTATTGGTCTCGATCTTGGGTCTCTGGGTTTGAAATGCTTCATGTAGACTCTTTTAAGTTCTTGTTCTAAGTCTTCCTTGTTGAATTTCAAATCCTCCACTCTTCCTTCATAAGGCTGATTTATTGAATAAATCCATTCTTGTGTGTAATTTCGCAGTGAGTCAATGTTTTCATTCTCCCAGACATCGACAATTTCATTCACTGGAGCCTTTATAACTTTAACTTTGGGGTTGGCCAGCAAATATCGCTTGAGTTTGCTGTTGAAATAATCAGAAGAGTCCTTCTTAGGCTTGCAAGCCAATGGCTCCATTGGAATTGAACTAAACTCGAGGCTTCTGTTCGGAATCGTTTTGATAGAGGAGTCTAAGCATTTGCTAGACTTGTATGCTCTTATTTGCTTTAGGTCGTCTTTAGTGACAGTGTATGTCTTGTTTTTGTAGATAATGTTTTTTCTATGCTTCTGCTGTCTTTTCGCCAAAAATTTGTTTATTCTGTCCATTTCATGGACTAATAAAATTTTTAAAAAAATATTTTCTGTCAAGCATAAAATATTAGTTTTCATGCAGCCTAACAAATGTTTGAATGGAATTTAATCTTCTGTTTGGAGTTCTGACATCATCAAGGGATATAAGGCCACTACAATTGCGCTTTTGGCTTATCTAAAATCATTTTAAAGCATAAAGAGTTTTCATAAATAGTGGAATAGAAAAGTACCCAATTATGTTTTGTGTTCTTATTATCCTTAAGATAATAAAAGTAGAGAATAAACAGCATAAAGTAAACTTTACTGCCCTGCAAACAGAAACTTGATTACATAAAATTTAATTTTCGGCACGAGGCTTTTGACTTTTTTTCTTCACTTTTTCTAAAATCAAATTTTCTAGCTGAGCTGTATCTTTTTGACAGAGGACTTGCTTCAATCTCTATGAGACATTCTGGGGACAATATATGTGACTCTCTCTTGGGAGTGGATACTTCCAAAATGAAGGAGCTGCAATTTTCATCTGTTATTCTTTCAAAAGGATTCGACATCAAAACAAAGGGCTCAAATCTGTTCTGTACTTCTTGAACTGGACTTTCGTAACGTCAATACTATTCTGTTTTTATGCATAGAATAAACAGGAGTTGTTTTATAAACTCCGTGTTTATGGCTACTCGTCCTAAGTTGAGCTGTTCTTTACTGGAGAAAAAAACTAAACAGTTTAGTATCGTAGTGCTTAAATGAAACTACAGATGCAATGCATTGGGTATTTCATAAGCTTTTATACGATATGAATAAAATGTTTTAGGACTGTTTTTTGAGGTTTCACTTGATTCAAAATATTGCTGATCCTATTTTATCATATTATTTTAAGTTTCAGAAAGATTTAAAGTTCTGAAATAGCAATAAACAATGGCTTTGAAGTTTATGCACATTCTGGTTGCTCTCTTTGCAGTTAAATGCTCACCTCCCGTCAGTGAAAATGAGGTTTCGAACCCTCAAGTGGGCTTGGAAATAAGAACTTCTCCTGATAGATTCAAAGACTCTGTGCATACTGCAATAAACACCTCAGAAGGTATTGTTTTGCCCACGAGGACTTTGGCTGGCTCCAAAGAGTCCCTGCCTGCCAAAAAGCCTACTGCCAGTGCTCAAAACATGGCAGATATTCCTATCATTGCAAAGAATGATTCTCCAAGCAGGCCAGAAAGCAATCCTGTTCAAATCTCCGTCATTATTACAAATGGCAACGAGCCTAAGCATAAAAAGACAGACCAAGCGGAAGCAAATAAAAAACCTGACACAGTTAATAACAGTGCGAAGCCGCACCAAGGTTTAGGCGATCTTCTTTTAAAGCCAAATAATCCTGAGCCAAGCGATTCTTTGGATGAGAATGATATTTTAGCTCTAGCCAAGTATGTGGCTAAGATAAAAGCCATGACAGATGGCATTGATAAAATTCTAAAAAAATCTAAGCATTACCAAAAAATTGGAAAACAGGAAATGAGAGAAAATCTAGTAAACTACCATGTGATTGAAATCACAGAAAACAAGAAAAAATAAATTATTTGCAATCAAAAGAAACATGTTATTTGTATAGTACGCAATCCTATTTTTGATATTGAAAAATTATTAGAAAATATAGGCTTTTTGTTTTTTGGTTATAAAATATAATTGGTGTAGGATAGATATCCTACTAAATAAATTTATCTATCTTTTCTAACCCATGCAAGATGCAAACATAATAAATTTTTAAATCATTTTAAGGTATTAAATTAACACTGCAAATATACAACAATAAATAAATCTTAAAAAACAATTTTTTTGTGCATTATAAATTCAAATACCAGTCATATTCCTCATACATTGTTAAAGAAAAAGAAAATTTTTGTTTTAATAACTGTATGATATCAGGGCCTTATTGTGATTTTTGTGTTTCTCATGTCAAAAATTTCAAGTGCAACTCCTCTTTCCTTTATAGCTTGGAGCAAAAGTTTACGATCAGAGGGTTTAAACGTCCAATCATCGCAAATAAAAATTTTTTTCAGAGCTTTGTTGATTATTAAAGCTGCAGCTAAGTGTTCAAAACCTTTAGTTTGCAAATAGTTTCCTGAAATGTCTAATGAAACTAAAGTGTTGTTTTTCTTAAGAGCATCAGCCAAATGTGCTAAGCCCTCATGTCCTAAAGAATTGTTAGAAATATCTAATGTTTCTACTGATTTGTTTTTTCGTAAACCCTCGGCTAAAATTTTAGCACATGTTTCTCTTAAATTATTGTGTGGAATATTTAAGGTTTTTAGCTTGGCATGTTTTAATCCATTAGCAAAATTTTGCATGTTTACAGGCAAATCTAATCCGACATTATGCAGAGTTAGCTCAGCTAATGCATCATTGTTCTTTAGGAAATCACCTAAAATTTTTGAAAATTTGTTTTGTTCGAGGTAATGTATCTGTTTGATTGTCAGAACCTGCACTTTGTCTTTAACCGTCTCTAAAATCAGCTTAATGTCATTTACAAAGCATGGTTTGATATCAATAATTTCTAATTTCTCTATTTTTCCCCAGCCCTGTGCAATATGCTTGATCCAAAATTTTCTAATAACATCCAATTCATCATCGGAGTTTTCTGTATAAAGTGACATCCATGTCTTCAATATTTCGTCATCTGTCTTAAATGAATCTTTGAATAAAACAAAAAAGGGTTTGAAGATCTTTCGTGTCGCTTGATCTGATAGGTCAACCGATTTAAGTATGTTTTCAATGATTCTTTTAGTTGCTGCGTGATCAAGATCAGGATGCTCTTCCATAAATTTGAACAGATAAATCAAATAGTTCTTCTTTGGCTCATTTGTCGTAATACTTACTTGATTGTACAAATTATCAATTGCAGCAGCGACAAATCGTATTTTATCATCATTGTAAAGTAAAGCGCAATCTATATTCAGTAAGGATGATAAAAATTCGGATCATGTATATTATACGACTTATTAAGTCGTATAATATACATATTAATATTTAGTAAATTTTTAACCCATGACAAATCGAACCTCAAGAATAGAGAGGCTTTTAAAGGTTAGAAGGATGCCTACAGAGCGTGTTGTGGCCCTTCTAAGAATTCAAAATCTGTTGAAGCCGTCAATGACATGCATGCATTGCCAATGTCCTATGA
>Ga0308169_10000433_pt1 | contig 63826 bp, 67 predicted proteins | sample PhyBR1_2_FD_202139 | JGI IMG/M metagenome (GOLD analysis project Ga0308169, IMG submission 202139) | Phyllosphere microbial communities from UC Gill Tract Community Farm, Albany, California, United States - DLSLSB.R1 | ecosystem: Host-associated > Plants > Phyllosphere > Unclassified | place... | reverse complement strand
CCCCTCACCTCTCCTTCCCCCAAGCCGCTTCTCTCCCCCTCGTCTTCCTCACAGCAGTCACCACCCTATCCCCTCCCTATCTCCAACTCCCGAAACCCTCTTCCCTGACCTCCAAGCCCACAATCGTCATCCTAGGAGGCAGCTCTGGAGTCGGAATTTATGCTATTCAATATGCTGCGCTCAAATTGAACCTGAACGTGATCGCGACCTGTTCACCTCGCAACACCGAATTCGTCAGATCCCTCGGAGCAACAATCATCATCGACTACACCTCAGAAGACGTTCCTTCCCGCCTGCTCACCCTGCGACCTCCAGAAGGGTTTCTGTCAATCATCGATTGTGTCGGCGGAACTTCCTTGTTCTCTTCCCTCCATCAGCTCCTTCATCCTCGTAGCGATTCTCTCTCTACTGGAGGATCCTACACTACCATAGTAGGGGACAAAACTTCTCGATCAGCAATGGGAGGTAGTCTGACAAACTATTATTATCCCTCTCAATTCATCCGATCTCTGAAAGGCTGGGTTGGTTGGGGACCGAGATATGCATGTGTTAATCTAGAGATGAAGAAGGAGTGGTTGGAGGAAGTTGGGGAGTTGACGGAGAAGGAAGAGTTTAGGGTCGTTGTCGATCAGGAATTCGGGTTTGAGGAGGTTGGGAAAGCTTTTGAGAGATTGAATACGGGTAGGGCGAGGGGGAAAGTTGTTGTCAATGTCAAGGAGGAGTAGTGACTGAGGAGTCAGGACATAGAGCGAAGGAGAGGGTAGTATAGAATAGTTTCGTTGTTTTGTCGATATCATTTCTCGTTTCGTTTGTCTTTTTGTTGTTCATACCTTGCAAGTTCCCTTTTAGTTTCTCCCAATTGCGCTGATAGACAGGAAGACGAGTTCCGAGACTGTTGCGAGATTCACTCTCTCCCGAAAAAACGAGAAGAGAATCTTGCTTCAACACCTTCATCCTCATACTACAGCCCAGCTACGAGAACTCTCTCATTCATTCGACAAGTTGAAAACCAGACCACTACACGTCCTACAGCCTTCTCCCAACCAAATCCTAGAACTTTTATTGATCAAGAAATGGCAGCTTCCTCTTCCTCTGCCATCCTCTTTAACGATGTCTTCCAAGTCACAGATGTAGATAAAGGTACCTTTCTCTCTCGGCTCCTCTTTGCAACGCTAGCTGACGAATTCGCTGTTTGTTTAGATGGAAAGAAATTCGATCGAGGTTAGCAGTCTCTCCCTCTCATGAGACTGTTGTATAGGTGTAGAAGCTGATTTGAAGGTGTTGTATAGTCTCTCGAGTGGCAGGCAAATCCAGCAATCTGGAAATGAAAGTTACCCTTGATGTTCGCAACACTTCTCCCTTTCCTCTCTCTCTCCCTCTTCGCTAATCAACCCGTCCCTTCTAGATCAACACCGACCTGTTAGATTTACAAAAGGATATGACGTTCACTTTGGGATTGGCATCAACGTTGAGCCCTGATGCGGATGCTGGATCGAAAGCGAATGCTGCTGCTGGAGGTTGGAGGGCTGATATTGAAGGTGGTATCGCGGATGATTGGGATTATATCATGCATGGAAAGGTGAGCTTTCCTTCTTCATCGTCGAATTGAGGGATGAGTCGCTAACGGGAGATTGAGTGAGAGAAGGTGTACAAATTCGACGAGGGAACTAACGAGGAAGTGACCGCATACGTCTCGTTCGGAGGGCTATTGATGGCGTTGACTGGAAGTTATAGGAACGTCGCGGGAGTGACAGTCGGCGAATACATTTACTTGCTCATTCGAAAATAGATACCCTATAGAAATTGCAAATTTTCTCTTCACCTAGACGGACCAAACATGCATCGCGTGATCGTAGAAAGAACAACTAGCTACAATGTCCTCACTTGAAGAGGGTTGACCTCCGTCACTCCAATCAACTCCATAAGCTAAACTATCATGTCCTTCGAACCTCTTCTTCAACTCTCCTTCACCTGGACTCAGTTTCCCATCTTCACTCGGCGTCACAGAGATCCCGTCAAAGTCGACCACTGAGAACCCGTTGTGCATAGCGGCGATCAAGAGTCGGGATGGATTCGTCGGGTGCCATTTCAATCTCCAGATTCCTCCACCGACATCGAACGATGTGAGAGGTCGCAAAGGGTTTCGTTTGTCGAGTAATCGGACTTGTGAATCATAGCTAGTGAAGAGTGAAATTCGGGATCAGTTGAGACCACAGTCTCAAGAAGTAGAGCACGAAATAGCTCACCTCCCTACAGCAATGAGGTTCTCAACTAGATGATGACTGGTGATAGTCGTCACACCTCCATCAAATCTGTACATTCCTGTCGAGCTCAATTATCTCCTCATCACTTTCGAGCGAAAAGAGAGATAGCTTACCGTTTATTAACGAAAGTAGGTTCTTCACAATCCGTCCTCAGATCCCACCCCTTCAATTTCAAATCGTCTCCACCACTCCATACGGTGTTTGTGTCCCAACAATCGAACGATGTGATCCAAGGTTCGAAATCGTGTGCGTGCCAAGTTCTGGTGGGTTTCAAAGTGGATTCTCCGGTCAAGTGCGTGAGGGAACCGTTAGAGAGTGAAGCTATGATTGATGCGGGACTATCAGACAATACGCCGTTAGTTGGGGAAAGACGGAGGGGAGAAGGGAGAGACGTACTCGGGTGTAGAAGAGCGTCGAGTTGACCAGTCGAGCGAGAGACAAAGAGTCTTGTCATCGGCGCAAGTGATCGTATCTATCGGTGAAAGCAGGTTCTGATCGATGTTGTAGGGTCGTGGAAGAGCTCAGCGGTTGATAGGTCGAGACCAGCGAATGAGAGGAGCACTTACGGTTTCTTGATCCAATTTATGTAGCTGAACATGTCCTTTCGCATCCGCAATCGCCAGAGTTTGATATCCGTTCCAATTTCGAGGTGACCTGTAGTCGTCTATGGAGTCGGTACAAGCTCAAATGAAGAGTAGAACAGGCAAGGAGCGAAGGAAACAAGATTGCGAAAGTTTGTTTCACTACTCACCATTTCATATCCAATATAGCGGGACCATCGAATCGTTGCAATTCCTTGCTGAGCTATGCTTAGTATCGTTCAGTCAACAGATCCATCGCCCGAAGAGTAGACAAGAGTGCGACTCACACTTTGTTCCCTCCCTCGCTCAACTCGTATAGCAAACATCTTCCATACCTCGTGACAGTCGGATCTATCTCTGCCGCTTCTTCCTCTTGTTCTGTAGGTTGAGGTTGATCAGATTTGACTACTTGATAAGTTCCACAAGCGAATAGTTGAGGTCTGTTCGGACAGAACTCGATTGAATCTGCTGAATATTCCGTATCGAAGTAGCTCAACGAGGTAGCCTGCATCTCTGTCGTCGAGGTGGGAGATGTCAAGGAGATGTAGATCAACCTTTTCGCATACATTCGCTGATTCACATCCAGATCCAAGAGTTTACGTACCTCATCACTTCAACCTCGAACCATTCACTTCAATCTTCCTCTTCGCTACTCTCATTCACGCACCACTTTACGATTATACAAGACCCACGCCCTCGAGACAACAGATCACATTCCCGACACAAGACCCCCTTGCAACTCCTTTGTTTGATCTCAAGGAACTAGCTTTCTTTCTTTCTCGAGCCAACTCCAACCCTGCTCCTTCGCACTACACGGCGACATCAAGTCCAGTAGAGAGATATGACGCAGATGGTCTACTCGGGTGAGCAACTTTCGATTCTTCGCATTTCCGGATGTCGTTCCCCTCAAGCTAACGCCCTCCTCTCGACATTCTCCCCCTCCCTCCATCGTTAGATCCGACATATCTACACGATGGACCCTGTGCTACGATCCTAAGCGAAACGAGAAACGCAAAGTTGTCATCTTCGGCTCTCCACTTTTTCAACGCAACCATCGACGAACTCCTTCATGTCATCACGCACGCTTCCCTCCTCTCCTTCTCGTCTTCCTCGTCAAACTCCTCCACCCCTTCTCCTTCTGGCACTCCTTCCGCCGCTTACTCAACTCCCTCACCGCTCGAACCGAATCAAGTTTTATCCATCGACCGCTTCAAATCCGCTTTACAAAGGGTGATAGGTCCCCATTTGGGCAAAGAGTGTATCCTCGAATCGGAAATAGCTATTAGGGAGCTACTGAGACGAGGTGGATCGGGATTGAAGCGAGACCCTGCGTTACAACAATCGAAATCGAACAAGTTCGGAATTCCGGATCAATCTCAAACGAACGAAGGATCAATTGGGGTTGCGAGACAGTCTGAGGAGATCTTCAAGGGTTTGAGGGAATGGGTCATGAGAATCTCAGGATTGGGAGGTCAGTCGTTCTTTCGATTCTCTTGCGAAAAACAACAAAAAAAGCTCACTCAACCCGTGTGTACAGCTTTATGTCCTCGAACAGGTCCAGCAAACCTCACGACTCACCTTTCCGAACTATCCGCTCATCGCAATCCACCTTCCCCCTCTTCACCTCACATCAGTTTCCTCCTCGCCCTTTACATCGAACGATCCTTGACAACTCTCGCAACTCACCTCTTACAATCCATCTCCTCCGTCATGTCAAGATCATCTCATTCTGATATCGCAACTACACGAGATCTCGAAGTCGCTTTCGGAGAGGACGAATCGATTTGGAGTTGGTTTCAGGGGATGAGGGTACGGGGCGCGATCGAAGAAGAAGGGAGAATCGAACAGGAACGATTGAGGAGTCCTACGATGGGATCGTCGTTCGCTTTCCAGCAGCAACAGCAGCGAGGTGGAATGCGATTGGGATCTCTTTCGAACGGGATTAGTAGTAGGACTAGCTCGGATTCGCATAATACATCAAGAAAGCAGGGAGGACCACCACTACATTACAGGAAGAACTCGCTCGCTTTGTCAGTTGTACCGAGTATGAATTCGAGTCGAGTGAGTTTCCCCTTCTTCGCTTTCACTCCGATTTCGTATTTAACTCGGTGCTTGATATGATCAGAGCGACGATCCATTCGACCAACTCCTACAGTCAGGCGAAACGATGAAACTCTCGATGACTCCCGACCGATTACAACTGATGGAGAAAGCAGAGAGGGCACGAAAAGCTTCAGCACTCAACCTCCGATCTTCTTCTGTGTCTCCTATCGCCGCTCCAATCACTATCATCGACTCTTCTGTTCCCCTCGCTCCACCCATCGTCCACACCAATTCTTCGATGTCGATGCGAAGGAAACTTCAAGCTCGAGGTCCACAACAAAAGGATCTCTTCAACGAGGAGGACGAAGACAGTGTCGATACAGATCTCGACACGAAGCCGAAGCGAGGTGGAACAAAGGAGAGCTTGATGGATTTGCTCGCTTCCCCTCCACCTTGGGCGGGATTGGGTTTCGACCCTTCATCTAGAGGAGGAAGAGAATCGACGAGTCCGACTAGTACGGATATGAGGTCTCAAGGGTCTCAAAGTACGGTTGCGAGTGGAATGACCGGGGCGACGACGGAAAGTAGTGGAGGAGAAGAAGCTTATTTGAATCGAAATCCGGAGAAGAGGCAGAGAGGTCTCAAAGCGAAAGACGAGAAACGAGATCTCGCTAGCGAACGTAAGTCTCCGTTCTCCTCTCTCCTAACCTGGAGCAACACTCAAGTTCTGACCTCCGCAGGCCAAGTCAACACGGATCTAATGAATTTCTTCCGAAATTCTCCTCCTGCTACGAGCCCAGTCGTCGACCAAAATTCGCTCTTCCCACCTAATGGCGCTCCCGCGTCACCTCCGCTCGGTGGTAAACGGTCGAAAGGAGGTCTGAGGGGCTTCATGTCAAAAGTCACTGGCGGCTCAAACTCGTCGCAGAGGAGGCCGAGTGCTGATGAATCTGCTGCTCTCGTTATGACACCTCCCTTCGCCCTTCCTATGGATCCTCCTCCCCCACCGGCAGCTCGAACTTCTCTCTCCGACAATCGACCTCCTCGAATGCGATCGATAAGTGCTCAGTCGAACAAGTCGCTCGGCGCTTCATCGCAGGGAACGACGACCTACGCCCTCCCTCCTGGATTAGGCGACACTCCTGGAAAGGACAAGGAGAGGAAGCGAGCGAGGAAACGAACGGTATCGGCAGAAGTAGCGAAATTACAAATGCCATCTCCTCGTCCCTATTCTCCACCTCTCATCGCTCAGACCGATCAGCCTCCCATCTCCATCCTCAAACCCAACTTCACCTCGGATACCTCGCCACCACCTCCACATCTCCCCTCGTCTACCCTCGAATCCCGACCCAGCATAGCTCGACCACAAAGATCTTCATCACTGAAACGGAGAGTTCGATCTCGCGAATCTTCAGCGGCGACCACTTCTTCGATCCCACCTCCTACCGTCATCGTTCCCACCGGTCTCGCAATTTCCGACCTCGACTCAATGGCTTACTCGACGAGTCGATCTCACGGTCATTCCTCGCAAGATGAACGGGAAGAAACCACCACGGAAACCGACAGGGAGGATACGATCGCCCCTTCAAGAAGTCGATCTGATGGTTCACTCACCCCTCAACCTCTCAAACTCCGTCAATTACTCTTGGTCGATTCGAGAAGGAACTCTGCTGGAAACACCGCTGTTCAACCCGAACTCTCTCCCGTCAACGAGACTACTTCCTCTTCACCTCCGACTCAGCCTCGTCAAGTGTCTCCAGTATCGTACACTCTCGTCGATGGATCGGAACAGAGCAATGAGCTGGTGAATGTGCTCGAGGAACTTCGAATCGACATGAACCGAGTAAGAACCCGACAGGAGTGTGTCGATCTCGTGGATACGTTAATTGCGTCACGCTCTACTAGAGTAGCTGATTCGAAGAGAGGAGAGCAGGAGGAGGGAATGGAGGGAAGAATGGTCGAATACTTTCTCAGCTAATTGAAGAACGGTTCGTAGCGCGATGATAGACTGTACTACTTTTCTCTCTCTTGACATAGACGCCTCATCAGTCTTTTTGTCTTACTTCCCATGTACTTTACAAATTTTTGTTCGACCTGTCGTAGTTGTTACAATTTTTGAAACTTCTTTTCTTCTTCGCGATGACTTCAGTTCTATTGACCCTCGACACCGACCGCCCATCCCCAGTTCTCAGTCTTGGTCCTCTTGAAGATCTCGACAACCTCCTTCTCGAGTTCTCTCTGTTTCTTCGCTGCCTCTCCCAATCCACTTCCAGGAGCTCTTCCCTTCCTCGATTCACCCTCTTGTCCATAGATCTCAGTGTAGACCCTCATTGTCTCGTGAACCTCCTCGGGCGTCGATAGTCCAACAACGGTAGGTGTATCGCGTCCCTCGGTTCCTTCCAATTTCGCAGACGAGAATCCGAACCCGAGAGCAACGTCCTCAAGTTTCGCACCCTTCGAAGTGACAAGCTTGACGGCTTCTTGGTTCGCCTCTTGAAGAGCTTTGTTTGCTGGATGCCAAGGGGGAGCAGCGGCGGAACGGAGGAGACCCATCGAGAGAGGAGAAGCTGAAATGACTTGTTTGACACCAGCCTTGGTGAAAAGAGGAAGGTAAGTTGAGAGAGTGGTGTTTTGGAGCTAGAAGCAGATGGAACGAGTCAGATTGTGCGTAGTTTTGATGAGGGAAGGGAAGAGCGACTCACAGTGTGGTGGCAGTAAGATTGCATGATGTCGAGAGGTTCGGCGTGAGCTTGACAAAGACGAGCAAGACGGAGCATCGTAGGAAGAGGGTAACCTATCGAAGGTGTTCCGCACAAGTCAAATTGTGATTCGCGAAGGGAGGAAAGCGACGGAAGAGCGTACCAGAGAACCCGACAGCACGAATCTTTCCTTCCTTCTTCAGCTCGAACAAAGCCTTCATAGCAGCGAGAACTTTCTCATCACCAGGTCCACGAATAGTCGCGGCATCCTCGTCCCTCAAGCCCCATCTCGCAAGATCCTCCTCTCGGATCTTTCCGTCTTCTCCGACTTTCCATCCCTCTTCTCCTGCATCCTCGAGTTGCTCGGAAACGAATTCGACGTCGTGTGCGTAGACACCATCGAGGTAATCGGTTCCCATCAACTCCATTGAGCGCTTGACCGAAGCTCGTACTCGTTCAGGAGAGTAATCGAAATCGGCCTTGGTGCGTCCGTAACGTCCAATTTTGGTGATCTACAAAGTCGAGAGCGATGTAAGGATAAGTCTGAATTAAGAAAGGGAGGAAAGGCTCACAATTTGGTAAGATTCACGAGGGAATTCGTCGGCGAGTTTGGGCAAGACCTTTCCTAAAACGTGCTCTGAAGTGGTGTAGTAAGGACTAGTGTCGAGGGTGTTGATACCGTAGCGCTAAGATCATACAAGCTCGATTTGAGTGATCTTGAACGGAAGTTGAGTGATGACGAGAAGATTTTGACGACTCACGAAGCAGAGACGGATCGCTTGCTCGGGTACATCACTTTCGAGAGTCGAAGAGGTGTTGTAGTCGTAGCCGTAAACACCTAAATCCTCAGAAATCAGATCAGTTGGTTAAACCAGATCGTCGATTCCGATTTCAAAAAGTTCGACTCACCGGCACCTAAGAGGACGGGACCAAGCTTGAGAGGACCATCATTCGCCTGTGATCAGAATGAGCGGTCAGCCGGGATCTTCTGAGCAGACCAAGAGGTAAACGCACGAGAGGGGTGAGAGTGGGGTATCGAGGTTGGAGATCGACGGAAGACATTGATACTATGAAAGGAATGTGGTAGAATAGACCGGGAGACTGTGGGTACTTAAAAGAAGTAACGAAAAGGCGATTCGAGATGGAGGGAGGGAAAAGAAAGAATTGGAAAATTGGAGAAAGAAGAAATCTTCGATGCCGCTGTTCTTCGCAACCTTCCTTCTTCCTCTTCCTCTTCCTCTTCCCCTCGCTCTCATTTCGAGTCCGCCGTCCCTTGCTGTCCTAGGTCGATCTCCGAAGGATGATCCCTTACCGATTCAATATAAACGACAACATGATCGTGAAAAGCCTCGAATCTACAACCGACTCCGAAATTGTACTTCGACCTCTTCTTCGCAAACTCGAGACTGTCCTGCTTCCTTTTTGGTATGCCATGAAGTGTTTACGGCGAATGAATAGCTTTTGTGCATCGACAGAACCTGTGTCCCGCCCATACTTGCAGCTCTTTACGCCGTCGTTTTTCGCAGGATAGTGCAAAAAGCTTTCGCAACTCTCGAAAGTTGACATGTTGCCCTCTTTCTCTCCTTCGGCGATTCGTTCGACGATAAGTCGATTGCAAACGTCGCGAATTCCAGCCATGTCAAAGGAGAAGTGGGTAGTGTCGAGGGGTGAAAAAAGCCTTCTGCATTAACACTTTCCGCAACGAGGTATGGTCGGCGGTCGAGATCCAGTTCCGACAGTTCCGAGCTGTGTTGAACTAGACCCCTTCAAGTTCTCCGAACAATAGCACCTTGATCTAAAGGGCTCGTGATGCAAGCAATCGTCGCGACATTGAGGGATTCTCTTTTTGCGAAGAAGTGTGCTTTTGCCTTGCTTTTCGACCCCATCTATTCTTCTTAGAGCCATTTCCTGCTTTATCTCACAGCTCTCTATAGTAACCGGAAACCGACAATTCTCTCTCTCTTTGAACCCAACTTCCCTCCTCTCCCTTTTCCCCTTCCCTCCTGTCAAACAATCTCGAATGTCAGCCTCCGACAAACCTCAACGTCCCGGGAAACTAGGAGGAGTACTCAATGCTCTCAAACGAGTATCGTTCACACGGAGAGCGTCCTCGGAATCCTTCAAGGAGAAAGAACAAAGTTCAGCTGCAGCAGCTCCTCCTTCAACAAATCGAAATACCCTCAGTCGTACAAGATCTGCTTCCTCCCTAGCGCCTTCAAACGCTCCTTCATCTAGTCAAGAAGTCGGCTCTATCCGACCAACTCTCCTTCGCCTCAATTCTGCTTCACCAGCCTCAGAACTCCCAAAGACGTCAGTCAGTCTCACCCTTTCCCATGCGACGCACCTCACTGATACTCTTCATTGTACTGTTCGAATAGCTGGGCTGAATGGACGCAAGCGTATCGACAGGTGAGCCGAAAAATTCCTACTGATCTTGTTGAAAACGGCTCGAGGAGCCTTGAGAAACTTGGGCGAACTTTCTTGACTTTGCTCTTGTACTGACTCCTTCTTTCCCAACTCGCTTGCAGGGACTGATTGGTGAGCTATCGAATACTGAGGCCCGAAGAACAGGACTTCGCTGATCTATAACCGTTTGTTTTTTTGTAGACTTCAACGATCCACCTGAACCTCCTTCCGACTTACATTCGACAGAGCACGCTACACCAGGAGGAGTCTTTCCCGCTCCTCTTCCAGAAGGTGAAACTGCTCGACAACGGGCAGTCGACTCGATCGCTCTCCTGCATAAGAAGAAAGCGCCAACCCAAAACCTCGAAACGACCACTTCAACACTACCAGACGGAACCGGACCAGCTTTGGATTCGGAGGAGAAGACTGAACTACAAGCGGAGGAGAATGAGCGATTCGATCCGACTGAACTACCAACGTATTCGGTTCTCGAAGAACTCGCGAAACAAGCGCAGGATAGATTCGGCGTCGAGACGGCGAGTGTTTCCTTGATGGATCGGGATCAACAACTCTTCCTCGCAAAGAGAGGGTTCTTACCACCGAGAGAGGTCACCATCGTGGACCGTCAAGGTACGTTCCTCTTCCCTCTCCTTCTCTCGTCTGAGAATTCCGTGCTGAACGTGATTGCTCTTCGTAGAAACCTGCTGCTCTCACACGATTCTCAAAGCCTGTTCAACTGGGGAGAAGGACCCTTTCGTCGTGCTGGATTTTGCGAAGGATTGGCGATTCCAGACCGTAAGTTCCGCACATCGAGCTACCTTTCCGCAGACCTCTCGCTCATCACATTGCGTCGGAACAGAACTCTTTTGGCGACCACAGTGAAGGTTTCTACGCTGCCGCTCCTGTCCTACTACCTTCAGCACTTGGGGAAGAAGGAAATCAAGCTGCCGGAGTATTCTGTATCCTTGGGCGCGATCCTCGATCCACCTTTAGCGACGAGGATCGCATGGATCTCGAGGAGATGGCGGATCAAGCTTCGAAAGAGATTCAAAAGTGGGCGGATCAGAACAGAAAGGACAAGAAGGCGGAGTTGGCAAAGAAACGGAAAGATTACAAGAAGGAACTCGCTCGAAGTGCTTCACAACGGAACAACCTTGATACGGTCGACGAAATGCCGACTCCTCCTGCTACACCGGATCTTAACGGACTCGAAATGGAGGAGGAGGAACCGATTCGAGATGGCGACATCAACTATTCTCGTCGACCGTCACTCGCTGAATCTGCCAATTCCGAGAAATCCCTCGATCTCAAGACTACGTCGACCACTCCAGCCTTCCCGAAACGACGTGGTCGTCAAGGAGTACGAGCACAACCTGCAGTACGCCTCGGAGAAGACTTGCAAGCAGTGATCGACCTCTCGACTCAACTCGTCGCGGAATCAATCGAGATGGACTTCGCTTACGTTATCGCAATCGACATGGCCGCCGCTGCTGAACCTTACGATCCCGAACGCGAATCTCCTCTCCGTTTTGTCGCTGTTCATGGAATGCCTATTCCCGCTCCTCAATTCTCCGTCGACCTTCACCTCGAAACCCTCACTTCTCCTCAGAACGCCCTCCTCTACGTCAACAACGACTACACAGGCATCTCTGGAGAGTTCAGCACTGGTTTGCTCGTCAAGATCGGCGTCAAGGGGAACACTGGTTACATTTTGGGAACTTTCACGGAGGATCAACGACGAGTACTTAATCAAGAAGATCTCCTCTTCTTGAGATCGTTCTCTAGAGATATTGGTAGACAGCTAGTCCCCACCCCTTCCTCTAATTAGACACTCCTAATTCTCGTTCACTTGCTCGTCGTCTTACTTTTCGTATCACTTTATTTTGTCAACTTGTTGTATTGGATAACTACGCTGGACATCGGCGTATCTGCAGTCTGCACTCGTTGTCGCTGTTTCATTCTGGAGAGAAAGCGAATGAAAGCTTGACCCAAGTCCGAAGTTGCGAAATTCCGAAGATTTCGATCTTCCTTTCCCCTCATCAACCAACTTTACCTCGACAACGCTGGATTCCCTATAGTTCATGTCGGACTCAATAGTCGCCCACGACTCTGTACTGCTCGAAACCATCCTGTTCTCAGTGATCCGATTAGGTTACTTCCTCGCCTGCCGTCAATACGTCAACATCTCACTCTTCTCCAACTTGAGGAGTGTCATTCGTGAAGATGGAGGATCCAATGACCTGGACTCGCCGGATGGAGAATTAGTCGAGTTGGAAGATGCAGAGAATGGTTACTTTGGTTCGAGAAATGGAGCTCCGAACGGGACAGGAATCGATAGCAAGCAGAGGGAAGCGGGTCAGACTACAGCTCTATCACCTGCTGCTGCTACTAGGAGACCGTCTGCGGTTGGAAAGGGTGAGGGAGCTGCAGGGAGGAAGGTAGAAGGCAGTACAACAAGAGCGCAACTCTACACCAAGCTGTCGACTGGGTTGTTCTGCTTGTCCTTCTCGGAGAGCTGTATGCTCTTCACTTTACTGCTGTTTGGCGAAGCGATCAGCGAGCGGTACGTTTCGCTTTTTCTCCCTTCATTCTTCGCTTTGAACATGGCTGACCTTCAATCCCTCTATCAGTGCAAGAGCGTTCAATTGGTCGCTCAGTCTACTCGCTCTACTCTCTCTCATCGTCTTCATCATTCCACTCGGGCTCTGCCTCCTCCTCACTTATCGAACAAGGACGACTTTCGCACGAACTCTCCTCCTCACCCTCATTCCTTTCTCTATCTATCTCTTCTCGTTCTATCGATTCGGTCATATGGTCGCATCAAAAGCTGTTGTCGAGGGATCTCACTCAATAGGTGCGTGTTCGTCTGTCAAGAGTTCAAATGGCTTGCCAAACTGACTGATCTTGCGATTGACCCGTTCAGATTTCGTCAATACACTTCTGTCTCGTATCTGTGTTCCTGGAGTCGTCCTCATCGCATCTCTATCTGGAGGAGGAGCTGTCAATACGGCTTGGGAAGCTTATGAATGGCGTTCAATATCGTCGGCGTGAGTCTGTTCTTCGCTCTTCCATTATTCCGGGCTTCCGAACTGATGGGACCAGGAACCCACTCTCAGAGAACCTGTAACGGATGCTCAAATCATGCAAGCTGAACGAGCTCTCTACTCTGCTCGTCTCGACCTGCAACAACGAAATCGATCTCTGAACCTAGCCCGAGGTTCAGCTCAGCGCGAAGCCGATTCCGCCGCATCTCAATCTCTCCTCTCTCGGCTCACCTCATCGAGTCCAGCTGCTGCACATCTCAAGAGTCTTGAAGTCGAAGTATCGGCGATGGAAGCTGTCGAGAGGCAGATGGTGAAAGATGTCGCGACTCTCAAGAGGAGGAAAATGATGAGAGAGTTGGGGAGGAGTTGGAAAGGAAGACTGTGGCTACTCGTTGGGTGGCTGTTCAGTTTGTATTGCGTTTGGAGGGTTTTCGTCGTGAGCACTTTCTCCCTCTTGCCCACCTGCGGTCATCGGCTCAATCGTTCGCTGCTTTATTCGACAGTCCGGTATCAACCTCATCTTTGGCTACTCTCGACGAAGTCATCAGTCTGCGAAAGCGACGGATGATTCTACATCGCAAGGAACCGATCTTCTCACGTCGCTCCTCACTCGTTTCGCTGTAATGGCCAACGTCGATATCGATATCGCTACTTGGTCAAGGCTTATTGGACTCGCATTGATCGGTGGAATCATCCTCGCCAATATGCGAAATGTTCTCGGCAGCGTTTCCAGAGTGAGCTCTTTTTCGCCGTCAATGGATTAATCGCGGTCTTGTTGATTCGATTGCTTTCCTTTCGCAGATCTTCAAAGCCACGTCGACTGGAGTCAGCGCTTCCTTCATGCTTCTCTTCTTGGCTCAGCTCATGGTTCGTTCGATGGTCTTGTCTGATTTCGCATCCCTTGACAAACTGACGAGTTCTGCTGCTCAAAACAGGCCATCTACCTCCTCACCTCACTCATCTCTCTACCCTCATCACCCACACCCGAGACGACGACTCTCCTCGATACCCTTCCCGACTTTAACGTCTTCTCTCGATTATTCGATTCCGTCTTCCTCCTTGCGGCAGCTACCTTGTTCGTCTCGAGATACGCACATCGCAAACTCAGGGATGATGAAGCGATAAGTAATCAGTATAATTGAGGGGACTTGTAGTACCATCAGTCTTTATAGAGCTTCTCCAAAGGAATACACTTTGTTTTGTTGTACTGAACGCATCTCTCAGATTGAGGGAGTCTAAGGTCGAGTATGTCTGATCATTCCAAATCTCCTGCATCTGGAAGCACGAGTACTCTACTACGACCATCAGACTCCTCTTGTCCTACTCGCCCTAAATCCAATTCTCCACTCTCTCGTTCCTTGCCTTCTCGACTCGGCTGCGTTTCCACCTCGATATCGAGCTCCCTCATTCTTGGCGGTGGCGGCAGTATAGGTTGACCGTCTTTGTCCAGCTGTTGAATCGTTGGAACCTGTTCGACCTCGAACACTCTGAATCGAGGGATCGCAAACTCTCCTGTCATGAGCGGCACTATTCGCGCCGAGATCGTCGTTTCCTCCCCTGGAGCGAGTACGAGAGACGCGATCTTTCTAGGCCCAGCGAAGACGAAGGAGCTCGGTTGAATTGCCGAGTCAATTTGAGTTGCGAGGTGGAGAAGGCGTGAAGTTGGGTTCGAGAGTGTGTAGTGCAGTGATGTGGGAGTGTTCAGGGTCATATGCGAGGGTAGACGAAGACTGATGAGCGGGAGGAGAGGGTATCGTTGAACAGAGGGGAAGGGTAAAAGGGTTGTCGTCGGTTCGTGAGAAGTGTTCAATCTGTATGCGAGCTAGAACGTCAGCAATATTCGAGCTGACGAGGAGTATCCTTAGCTAACCGTCTCCAAGAAACAGCGACACAAGGCATGCGGGAAAGATGTGTCTCTCCGGGAAGCAAAGGTTTGACTTCGAAATTGAAAGAGGTACCGAAGACGTCGCCTGGGTATAGAGCTATGGAGGCAAGCTGGTAAGGTACCTTCACGAGAATCAACTCATCTAAAGGGCTTACGAATTGGAAGGTCGTCTGTCAAGTCGTCGAGAGAAGAAGAAAGTATCCGGGCATCGAGCGATTCCTGCGATTCAATGTTGGGGTTCAGCTTCATTCCCTCTTTCGTAGAGTCAAAACGAATGCTCACCTCGTGTTCCACCTCGATACTGGTAATCTCGACAGGCCAAGGACCTCGAATTTTGATCTGACCCGAAATGATTCCCTCTCTCGCTCCAGCCCATTCGGACGGTTCCGTTCGCAAGTTGAGCAATGGGTCGAGCCGTCTTCTCTTCGAGTATGTACGAGATTCGAATCTGTCGAGGAACGGCGAGAAGCAGGGAACGACGAGTGAATGCGTCGATTCTACCGAGGTTGGCGCAGCTGCATCTTCGACACTTCTTGATGAAGCTGATGAGCGAACGGTGAGGTCAAGCTGTCGAGTCCCGCTCGAGCCGAAGCATTCGAGGAAGACTGTCTTTCGGAGAGATTGTTTCGAGGGGAGAGTGCCGAGAGGGATAGAGTCGAGGAGAGAGGACGACGAATGCTCATCGATCGAAAGTCGCGATTCTGCGAAGCGACGTGTTAGCCTCGACGCTGTATTCAGATGGGATGAACGATCGCTTACGAGAGCCCTCTTCTCCAGGTTGGACGAATCCGACGAAGGCGATTTCTACATCGATGTCGTCCTCATTTGTGATTTCGAGCTCGATTGGATAACGTTCTCCGAGATACGCAGGTACAGCATGCTTGATATCGACGGATAGTTCGAGCGCTCTCGGCTTGATCCTGTGTACATATCGAGCAAATGAGTAACAGCATGCGACGAGTGATCCTAGGAAAGACTTACGAGCAGACTGAAGAGGTAGCACTGTCGAGCGAGACTGTACGTTGCCCATCAAGATACCATACATTCGAGCCAAGCTCATTCAGTCGGAGCGTCGCTGCCAAATTCCATCGTCCCAGGGACACTCTGAGAACGATTTTCTCGATCTGCGAAACGACCACCATTAGACCTGCGTAGCTTTTCGGGAGACTGCCAGAAGGAAGCGTACAGTGAGATCGATAGCCTTGTCAGAAGAGACTGTGCCGGCGAAGACCTTTGTCGTTCCATCGTTCCAGTTGAGATTCGCAGACAAGCCTTCAGAAGCTCCAGCTAGCTCATACCTTACGACGTTCTCGGATGACAAAGAAGCGTTGTCGCTATGTCGGACTGTGATTGGCGGTTTGGCGTCGTTGAAGTGTAGCTCGAGAGTATCGAAAGTGAGTCCCGACACGCGACCGCTCGCTGGTGAGGAAATGGCGAGTTGAAAAGGTATCTGGGTCGAGATGATGCCCTTTGGTCTCAGGAATACGAGTCGGGAGATAACTAGAGATCAAGTCGAGTCGATCAATGAGAGAAGCTCAAGGGGAAATAGCCAAAAACGACGAACGAATAGGCGATAAATCAGACTCGAGCTGTATCGTAGCTTCTTCCGGTGATTTCGGTGGATGAGTCTGTTCGATTGGAAGCATCAGTAGGCTCAAGACATTGCATAGCCTTGATGCAAGCTCACCTTGAGAATGGCGAGGAGTTCTTGAGCGAACTGAGCTCTCTGATCGACGGATACATTCGATTCTACACGATAGCTAAGGTGAGCTGAAGTCTACTCGGTTGACGACCTCGATGAGACGTACCAGGTGACAGCAGATCCCAACCAGCTTTGATCGCTTCAACCCATTTCTCTCCCTGTTTTGCACACTCGAAAACTGCTTCCTCCATTCCTTCGATAATCTCTGCCCATCCATCTTTCCGATAGTTCCTGCCTATTCGATCCCAGAACTTGAGCGCCATGTCGATGTTCGGTGGTGAAGAGGAAGCGTGCGCCGAGGCGATGAGGGATGCGAGATAATAAGTCGTTCTCCGTCGACCGTGATGCTTGAAATGTTCGTAAGCTTTCGTATACAGCTATATCCGGAGACAATCAGCGACAATCACAGAGTAGAGCTTGGGACATGAGCTTACCTCGATAATCACTTCGGTATGATCCACTTTTCCTTCGTGTAGTAAAGCACCTTCAGGAGGTTTCTCGGACGATCCTTCATCGAGAGCAGCTTTGATACTTCTATATCGTTCTCTTCGTTCGAGTGCACAGATCGCTGCGAGGAAGTAGTAGTGACCGGGATGTTGGAGAACGTTGATGGGCATCAATCCAGGTGAAGGAGGTTGAGGAACTCCTGGAGTCGGTATCGGCATGGGAGGCGGTCGAAGTGAAGGTAGTCGAAAGCCTGCTCGAAGTGCAGCAGTCGTCAAGTCGCCGAAGAGTCGATATCTATCGAAGCACGATTGTGTCAGTTGCGAGTGAAGGAGGGGAACTTGAGAGGACGTACTGCTTTGAGAGCCAACTCCAGAATTCAAACGTCTCGTCTCCTATACTCCATGACTCTGATAGCTGGCGGAAGCAGAAGACGTGTCGATTCAGTTGCGAAAGTGATCTCGAAGGGTCGTTCAGGTAGAGGTAAAGCTTGGCGACCTGCAATGAAACATACTCGTAAGCGCACAGTGCGAAGTATTGAAGAGTCATACAAGCTTACTTTGACTGTCAGGCAATCCGCGAGAACCTTTGCTTCAGCCCATCGCTTCGTTCGAGCAACGAGTAGCTTTGGCTGCGAGAACATGTCGACCAGCGATTCATAGCAGTCCTCGTAGTGTCTATACAACACCTGTCAGTACTCGAGCAAGCTATGAAAGCGAGGTAGGGACTTACTTGAGCGCGACCTCGACTTCGCCTCTCATTTCCGCAAACAGCGCCAACTTGTAATCGTACCTCACGTTCCATCCTCTCTCGCTGAGCCCTCCTTTCGGTGGCTGCCTAGCTCTCTTCCGTCTCACTCGTCTCCCATGTTCCCGGTAGTAATCGATAGCAGCTGGCCAGAGTTCAGATCGAATACTCGCGACGAAATTTGTGACTTCGGATTGAGGAACCGGTGAAATGACGAAGAGAGATGCGCGAGAGTCGAGTCCGGATTGTCGTCGAATGAGGGAGAGTCGTAGATCGAGAGCAGGGTCGTCGAGTAACTCGCGAGAGCAGAGCAAGACTACGGCAAGTTTGATGCCTCGCTCGAGAGTCGAGCGTTTCCGATCGATGATCTCGCGTATCAGGAGTGCATCCTTCTCACGCTCTTCTTCTTCTCGTTCTGTTGGATCTGTCGGGGCTCCTCCGGTCGATGCTGATTCGTACAGTCGAAGGACGAGGATGAAGACTGAAGGAACGAGTTCTCGATGTTTTCGAATCCAGATTGGGGCGATGATTCCGTCAGGATAGAGGGGTGATGAAGGGGTCAAGGGAGAAATTGGCGAATGAAGGGCTACGGGTGGTTGTTGAGGTGGACTCGTTGAGGATGAAGTGGGGCGGGCTTTGAGAGGAGGAAAACGAAGGTTCTGGTCGAGGATAGCTGCATCAGTTTCACGAATTCAAGCGTAGTCTAGTGACTCACCTTGTCGACTAGAAGGGTATGAAAGTCGTGATTCTGTCCTCTCGAGTTGTCCCACAGTTGAAATCCTTTCCTCGATGCGAAAGTTTTGCGCAAAGCAGTCGTGAGTATATCGAAAGGATCTGTCGGTTGCGCGGGAGGAGCTTGAGCTGGTGCTACTGGAGAGTCTGATGGCGTTCCATTTGGCTTTATTGAGGGAGGTGGAGGAGGAGGGTTCAATCCAGCGATGAAGAGTAACGGAGAGGTGTGGAAGGTGAACTCGGTCGGATAGGATTCCATCTACGCGCGTATAAGATCAGTGGACTATTATTTGAGCTCTAGATACCCATTACTTACCCGCGGCCTGAGTGATAGAAGGTAGAGAGCTATCGATGATTCAACAGTTTGAAATTGCTCCCTCTCTCTCCTCTACCTCCCACTCTTCACTTTCGAACATGTCTGCTTACGGAGCGATCAAGACACCAGAGAAGACGGTCCGCCTCGCTCCTCGAACCTATCCTCTAGCCGCCGAAGGAACTGCCTTAACTTGTTTCCCCGTTCGAAGGTGAATCTTCCACTCTCTTCGCTGCTGCCGATGGACCAGAACTGACTCAAATGAACAGAGATACCGTACCTCAACCCCTAGTCGAATATTTGGCTAAGATCTTCAACGACGTCGTCGAGGAAGGAAGGACGTATCCGCAAGAATTGAAGTTGACGCTCGAAGAGTTCTATGAATACTTCTTTGGTAAGCAGGAAGAAGAAAGGAAGACGTTGGAGGAACGAGGACGCCCACTGACCACTTCATATCGTTGAATTTAGCCGCCGATTGTTTCGTCGCGATCAAGGATTCTCGTCCTGAATCGATCTCGGAGGAGGGACAAGACCGAGACTTTGAGTACTCTCTTGAGAAGACCTTAGGAGGACGAGAGCTTGAAGATGCTGTTCTCGGCATGTACTGTAGGTCGACATTTGTCCTATGTCGAAACATCTCGAGACAACTCGAAACAATATGACTCTGATTCTTGCTCTACTGCAGACGTCAAGCCAAACTATCCTGGTCGATCAGCACACGTAAGTCGTTACTTCTGTCTCGCCATGCCTGGCAGCGTCTAGCGAGACTTCGAAAGCTTGCTTCACCCGAGGGCTATTTTGGAGAGAAGCACTCTATTCGTCAAAAGGAATTGCACTGATCAGCGTACTCCTTTGTACATTTCACAGAACTGTAATGCTGGCTTCGTCGTTCCCAATCATCATCGAGGACTTCGGATCGGCTCAACACTCGGAAGATCCTATCTTCACTTCGCACCCCTTCTCGGCTACCGAGGTTCCGTCTTCAACCTCGTCTACATCAGCAACGCCGCAAGTGTGCGGATCTGGGATGCTCTCGGGTTCAAGCGAGCAGGAGTGATCCCGAAAGCGGGGAGGTTGATGAACAAGGAAGGAACTGGAGAGGAATACGTCGATGCTATCGTATTTCATTACGATTTCACGCAGAAGACGGAAGGAAAGTAAAACCGATAAAGTCATTGCAGCAATAGAAGTAAAATGTAACACTCGCTCAACTTCGTCGACGTATCGAGAAGATCCTCCTCAATTTCGCCCATCTCTGTTTCGCGATCTCGCCCTTCTCGGCTATCGATGCAGACTCGGTGAAGAACGCTCTTCGATTGATTTCTCGAGGGCTGGTCGGAAGAGTGAGTGGAGAAGGTGATGAGAGTGAATCGGGAGTTTGCGAAAGTGACTGGGGGAAAGGGAGGAAGGGCATGACTAGCTCGAGCGCAGCTGGCTTGTTAGGAGTATTGGGTGGGGCGGTAGGTTCACTGAAACGGATGGTGAGCTCGAACTGCGGAGGAGATTATCAGATCAGTCTGTTTGTTTTCGCAGAGGGATAAAGTTCTCACCTCGACGGCGAATCCAGCGCAGCTTGACATCTGAGCCAGAGCTACTGCTCTTGAGTCCATTATCCACTCATGAGATACTGTGACTGCTTCATCCCCGTTCGTCGTCAGGTGGAACTCGACTTCGTTAACGCGATTTCGCCAACTTGCTCCGAGAGGTATCGCTTCTCCGGTCGTTCCGGATCTCAGTACTGCTCGAAGTGAAATTGATGCACGAGCGGGTGATATCTCGGAGATCAAAGAGTCAAGATCGTCGCAAGTTGAGCTTGACGAAGTTGGAATGAATCGACAAACGAGCGAAAGATGAAGCGCAATTCGAGTTGACGGATCCAATTTCGAGGGTAGCTCCCATCCATCGAGTGTCGCTATCCGATAACCCATCTGTGCAGAACTGGAAGATATTCATCGGCGTGCTATCGTCAAGAGAGCAAAAGAATTTACCTTGGGTTCAGTCTCGAGTCTCCACCCTTTGATATCCTCCAATATACTAGGTTTACTCGATTCACCTGTAGCTGACCCACTAGCTGAGAGTGCTGCTCCGATCTCGATTCCCATCTTTCCCTCGACGAATCCATCGCAACTTGCAACCATTTCGTATTTCGTTTCCCACTCTGAGCCATCCTCCTCCCGATAATAGAACGACCACGGAAGCTCGTCACTCGTCACTCCGCACGAAAGGCACGTCGCAGCGAGAGGAATCGTTGCGTTTCCTTTCCAACTCGATTCCGTCAATTCGAGAGTGCTGACTAGTTCAAAGAGTAAATGGGTGCTTGAGTCCGACGAGGTCGACGCAGAAGTAAATCCGACGAAGGTGATTGAGACGAGGAGTGGTTCTGAAGTGGTAGGAGGATGTTCGGGAGAGGAGATGGCGAGGAGAAAGGAAAAGCTTGATCCGGCAAAGAGAGGTTCAGCCGTCAATCGGGAGAGGTGGATCGTCGAGGAAGAAGCCGTTGCGGCTGATGATGAATGTGTTGACCGAGATGAGCTGGTTCCGAGCGACTCCGAGGGGCTGTGAACGAATTCGTCGAAGCTGTCCCTGCGAAAGGCGTTCAAAGGAGATTGAAGATTGTTTTCACAGGGAGGAGAAGGAGCTGATTCGCGGATTGATCTCGATAGAAGCTGACCATTGACACCCTTGAGGTCTCGAATGGGTGGGAACGGGGCAGAGCGGAAGAGGTAAGAAGAAGGTTCGCTTCCTCCGGTAGTATTCGTCGTCGAGGCGTATTCGGAGTATTGTTCATGTCGGCTGAGAGGTTTGGCCTTTCTCGGAGTCACGGGCTCACTGGCTACCGAGATACGTTCAAGAGCTTCTCTTGGAGGATTCGAGTAATCGTTAGCTGGAATCGTAGCCGTTCTCGGCGGTGGAAGAGCGAGGAGAGCTGTGAAGGGAAGAGGTGATCGAGGTGAAGGCAGACTGCTGAATGCTGAAGGTCGAGCGAATGGATCGTCATCTTCGAGCTGTTTCGCGAAGTCAAGGTTTGATCGGCTACAGAGGTTCGCGATTCGAGGACGTACGATCGGCTTCTTCTCTTCTCGAGTCGCCAGCCTCATGTCTGATCGACTCTAGCATAGACGAGCGGGAGGAGAGTCGGAAACATCGAAATGGCTCGAACAAAGTCGAAACAAAGAACGCGAAACAAGGCAACCACGCCGTTTCCGCCTTGTCGAATCGATCGAGACTCCTTGTCTTCTGTGATGGCGTACAATGCAGTCACAATCTACGGCATGGAACCCTCGTCAACGTCCATTCAGCGGCGAGACTTTGTCTGCAAGTTCGACGATGTCGTGGAATCTTTCCCAGAAAGCTTTGACCTATCTCTCATCGCTCGAGATATCAGTTTCAGATATACTCTGATGTGCGGAAGCGAGGCTTACGTCTAGCTCTTCGAGGACGAATACGTTTTTTCCCTTTGACCCCCAGCTTTCCCGACTGTTCGCATCCTCCTTATAAGCTGTGAGCTCCTCATCCCGATACCCGTAAATGTCGACGCTCGTCGTTCCCGCTGTCCATTTCCCTTCCAGCTCGACGTCCACTCGATATCGTTTGCCCTTGAACAGATTGGGTTCTGCGATGTACGCGATACAGAGTGGATCGTGAACTGGGGGACCCTCGGTGAAGTTGAACACAGTAGCGTATGTCTCGGCGAAGAAGTTGAGTAAGGTCGAAAGGGAATGGCGGAGAGGCGTATGTGCGGCGGTCGATGTATCTGTTCGAGAATTCGAGGCTGACGGAGGGACGAGAAGATTTGCGTGGTCGTGAGATCGGAAGAGTGCTTGATGAGTGACGTTGAGGGGCTGAAGGATATGAGCGCAAGACGGGAAGATGGACAATACCGAGACGAAGAGAGAAAGCGAGAACAGAAGGAGGATCAGTGAAGGAGTCAAAGTCAGAGTGAGAGAAGCACTGCATACGGTCATGACCACCTTGACTTCAGCGTCGAACACAATCGAAGCTGCATGCGGGTCGATCAAGATGTTAAACTCAGCCGTCGGTGAACGGTTGCCTCGAACGCCCTCGGCTCCTCCCATCAGTACGATTTGTGATACCTTGTCGCGCACAAGCTCCGGATACACCATCACAAAGAGAGCGATGTTAGTGAGAGCACCGGTAGCCACGATCGCGAGTTGTTGTCCTTTTGGGAGAGCTCGAGCGGCGTTGGCGAGAGCTTCAATAGCATTGTGTCCTTGCGATTCTGCGAGTTTCGCTTGCACGTTCGGGTCGCTTGCTGGTAGAAGACCTTCGACACCTCCAAGTCCGTCGCTCCCGTGGATTTCTGCATCGTGCTTGACGGGACGAAGCAGCGGCCGAGCCACTCCGGTGTAGATCTTGATGTGTTTCGTTTGATCAGGTGATCCGTATGATAAGAGGCAGCGTGCCGCATTGACTAAGCAAGACGAGGGTTCAGTTGCAAAAACGAACGAAAAGAGTGAAATTTTGAACTGACGACTGGTGTTTTCGAGAGAAGCGTTACCGTGAACGGTACTGATACCGACTAGGTCTATCTCTGGTGAGTGTAGAGCCCAGAGAAGAGCGATAGCGTCGTCGTGTCCTCTGTTTGACGAAACTTAACTAAGCCAGCGAAATCGAGGAGACGAGAGAGCGATAGACAAAGCTCACGGATCGCAATCGAGCCACACGGAAGTAGGCATCACGGAGCGAGATGAGAAGAGAAGTGAGAGGAAGGAGGGTAAGAGTCGCTCTCGGTCGAGCCGTTGCAAAGTTCTCCGAATTATTTTCGATAATTTCGGTATGCGGTGGGTGCTTCCTACTCCTTTCCATCATGAGCCAGTACTCAACAGCAACAACAAACAGAACAAGCAGGAAGGAGGACCTCGGAGGGATCTTGAAACAGACCGACCCTGAGGCTGAGTAAAAAAAGCGATCTCGCTCGCTGTTTCTTTCTCACTTCCACTCAGTCTCCGTTCTATTCGAATCGCCCCTCGAAGATGCTCAGTCAGGTCGTAGTCGTAGCTTCATTAGCAACTACTGCCCTTGCTCAAGCGAATGGCTGTGAGTCTTCTCCCCTCATCTTCACTCAACTTAAATTTTAGTCCCTCGGCCTCCACATGTGCTTCAACGCTGACTGTAACCCTCGATCGTAGATGCTCCTATCAGGGTACAATGTCCCTCAAACTCACTCCTTACTCGTACTGGATCCCCCCTCGATGGAACTCAAGTTTTGAATCGAAATGAATCATCCTACCTCGAACGAAGGCGTTCAGACGTATCTCCCGATCTCTGGAGGACCTACCTCAACGACAACTCTACTGGATCCACTGGGTATAACGCTGATGCCATCATAAGGGCTCAACCCAAAATGTACAATTTTCATTTTACTCCTTATGCCGAATCTCCGAATCGCAAGCTGATCAAGCTCACTCAATCGAAACAGTGCTACCGCCGTTTCTGGAGGTGGACTACGAGCGTCTCTCTACGCTGCTGGAACACTTTCAGCGTTCGACAATCGCAACTCTTCGACTGCAGGAGGTCTCTGGCAGCTCAGTGATTACTTGGCGGGTCTTTCTGGAGGATCATGGGGTAAGTCTGCATCCTCTCGGTCGGTCGTCGAAGTCGCGACATTGAGCTGACTCGACATTCCCGAACCCTTAGCTGTTACTTCGGTCTCGCTCAACGACATGATCCCAATCTACGAACTCGTTCTAGGGAACCAGGCCGATGGAGGACAGAACAACATGGGATGGATCCTCGACATGGACATCCTCGCTCCCGATGGTGTCTTGGGAGTTAGCGAAAACACGGATTACTACGATTCGATCACAGACGACGTTCGAGCCAAGGCTGAAGCAGGGTTCCCAGTGTCGCTCGTAGACATCTGGGGCCGTGCTCTCGCCTATCACTTCCTCAATGAAACGACGTTCGTCTCAAACCCCTCGTCTTTCAGATATAGTCGAGAAAACTGAACTTTGCCTTTGTAAACAGCCCTCAGAACTTCTACGACGCTCGCCCACACGACGAGGTAAGTTTCATACCGCTATAGAGCCGATGCGTAGACTGCTGACACCAGGTAACTCGATTGATTGCTCGTCTCGCAGGGAACGTTGTTCACTGCCGTCAAATTTACGCAGAACTTCCAGAATGGAGCTATGCCTATTCCTCTCCTCGTTGCCACTTCACGAGTCTCCGAAGAGATGCAAACGAGCGGTATGAGTAGTACCGTCATCCCTCTCGACAACACTCAATTCGAGTTTACCCCATTCTCATTCGGATCTTACGACTCTACCCTCCAAGCTCTCATCCCTGTCGAATACACCGGAACTCAGCTCAACAATGGAAGTCCCGCAAACACCTCCGCTTGCGTTCAACACTTCGACTCAGCATCTTTCTTCATGGGAACTTCCGCTGCTCTATTCAACGCTGTTCAGCAAGGATTCAGTTCTCCAGTCTTTACTCAGCTCATTCAACGTCTTCTCAGCGATATTACCGATATTCAAGGTACCACCGAATCCGTCGCTCTCGTAGCCAATTATCCCAACTCTTTCCAAAACTTCCAACCCTCGGGCGGATTCAACTTCGAATCGTCTGGGAACAACATTCTTCAGCTCACCGACGGAGGAGAGAACGGAGAAAACGTCCCCATCTCACCTCTCCTCATCCCCGCTCGAGAAATCGATTTCATTCTGGCTGCAGACGCATCTGCGGATACAACTTTCTCCGTAAGTTTCGCTCTTCCTCTCGCATAGCCTGAGACCGTTTCTGACATACCTCTTTCGATAGTGGCCCAACGGTACCTCGCTCCTCGCCACTGCTGATCGTGCCGCAAACTACTCGAATGGATTCAGAGCTTTCCCTCCTATTCCCAAAACTCCAGACGAGTTCGTCGCTCAAGGTTTGAACGTTCGACCCACCTTCTTTGTGAGTCTCTTTCGAAGCATCTTCTTTCGAAGCATCTTGTCGCAGAGAGTCTCATTTCGACAAACCTTTTGACTGACTTTTTCCCTTCTTTCTTTCGCTGTTCAGGGTTGCAACTCGACTGCTCGTGGCAACATGTCTACCACAGGCGCCTACCCACTTGTGATCTATCTCCCGAACGCCCCGGCGCCTGTCTCAAACCCTTACCTCACCAACACCTCGACTTTCACCCTCTCGTACTCGTACACTGAGGTCGAAGCATTCCTCGACTCTGCGAACTTGAACGCCAAGAAAGGTTTCCCCGATCCCGCCAATCCTCTCACTCCTGACTCTGAATGGCCTCTCTGCCTCAAGTGCGCTACTGTCGAGCGAGCTCGTGAGCGTGCTGGACTCAACCGTACTTCTGCTTGCGAGTCTTGCTTCTCTCGCTGTGAGTTCCTCTCTACCTTGCAGCCACTTGAGGTCGGTACTGATACTCTCGTTGTGTAGACTGCTGGAACGACGGGATCTCCCAAATTCTCGTTAACGCTACGGAGACTGGACAAAACAACACCCCCAGCGGAACCTCGGGCGCCTCCTTCCTCACTACCTCTACTCTCGCTTCTCTCCTCGCTTTCGCTCTCACTCTTCTAGCCTAATCTCGATCGCTCTCCTAGCATAATCTTTATCTTCGTTTTCGCAATTTTCACTTTTGTACATATTTACTCCACTATCATTTAATCCCTTTCCTCTCTCGCTATAGTGTAGCACTCCAACTCAGGCCGCAATCAATCTACTGTGGTTCATCTGCTCACAATAGGCGAGGAATCGCAACGAGACGTCAAAGATGCGAAGTAATGGTATTTTTACAGAGCCATGGCAAAGCTATACTTGAAACAACAGAGTAAGAAAAGGTACAGCAGGTGTAGTAGAACAGTGGAGAGGAGAGAGCTGATCATCGCCATCCTATTTCGTCTCTATCATCATGAGGTGGATTATGCTCAGAAGGAGTATCGGAGGATTCCTCTATACTTTTCCCTTTCGAATCCGTCGCGCTACTAGGGGTATCTTGACCATTGAGCGAGCGATCTGCTTTCTCCCGCTCGAAGCCATCCATTTGCATAGCGCTCGGAGATTCGACAAGAACCGAGTTGTTTCGAGACCGAACTTGATCGATGTTGTCGCCGTGATAGCTCGAATGGCGTGTCTTGGTTCGTGAGATAGTCGCATCATTCGAGAGAGCAGTAGCGGTATCGTCAAAGTGAGCTTCGAGGTCGGAAGGTAGAAGAACGGCTCGATCGACTGCGAGGAGAGAGCCGGGTCAGCGACCGCCGCTCAGGTTCAGGGGAAGATAAAGCACGACTCACTGGCGATAGGTAGACCACGATGACGGCCTCGAACCATGAGAGCACAGAGAACAAGCTTGGAGAGAGTTGATAGGACTCCAGCGAGGGAAGCGTTGTTCTGGGGGGTCGAAAATATTAGTGCAGACTCGAGCAATAGAATAGGAAGAGAGCTCACTCGTGTGTTTCCGAGACTGAGTCCGACAGTACCGTAAGCACTGACACATTCGAAGATCAAGGTAAAGACGTTGACCTCGCTGTTAGAAGAGAGGATTCGTCAGCAAGGCTTTCAAGACTCAATAACGAGATGAGCGACTCACGGCCAATCTCCGCTACGGATGCGACCTCGTTCAATGATAGCGAGTAGCCAAACTCCGAGGATGATGAACCATATATCCCATCTACTCGAGTCATGTTCATCAGCGAAACCTCTCGCTGAGGTGAAAAGGCAAGACGTACGCAAGTTGTCGACGAGCGTGGAATCTATAGACGAAGTGATGATCAGTCTCGATATAATTCAACAACGGAGCAAGTGAACGCTCACCCGATGTATTGAGTAGCTGAGCGAGTCTTAGCGAATTCAGCTTCGGCTTCATCGAGATCTTGATCGACATCGTCGTCGTACACTCCCATCGACTTCTCCTCGTAGACATTCGTCGCTCGAATCGATAGCGCGACAGGGTAGACAGCCTGCAGGAAAAGCGAAGATTGATGAGCATCGGCGAGCCAATCCATACAAGATCCAACAGATACTCACGATGTACCTAGCCAGTGAGCGATAAGTCAGCAGGCGAAGTCGCTGAGATGAAGGGAAACAGAGAGCTCACATCATCGCGACGTAGAGGAATTGTACAGCTGGAGCAGTTGCCGATAGCGGAACGATAGCGAAACCAGCTGCACGAACAGCAAAAGATTGGAAGAGACCGTTGAGGAACCTTGTACCGAGCGGGATCGACTCGATTGCGTCGTTACCGATATCGAGAATCATGAATGAAGCCCAATCGAAACCGTTGAGACAGACTAGAGCGAAGACGAGGAACCAGGTTTGACTGAACGAGACATCGGTCAGCTACGAAACCTGCTTGATTTGAGAGAGAAAGCAACCCACTGAGAAGGGAAGAGATAGATATAGCACCGTCGAGGATGATCAAGGAGGAATTGCAACGTTTCTCGAACGCGAGATTGAGTCGGGACGATCTTCGAAAGAGTCCAGCTAAGTGAAGGATGCAACTCTCGTCAGTATACATAGCTGATGAATCGATGAGGGACGAACGGTCGGCTCACATGGTCAGACGAAGGAAGACCGGCAGTCCAGTGTTGCCTCCGACGATGAGTACCGACATGACGATGATGAGCCAGTAAGCTTTTTGGAAAGGTATCATCGACGTATCCACAAGACTGTTGAGAATCGAAACGAAATTAGTGAGGATTCATGGAAAGGCATCGAAAAGCGAACTCACCTCATGCCGTTGTTACTGAATGCACTCCATACTTGAAAGAACACGAACCATGTAGGATTGACCTCCCAAGCGGGATCTTCGAAGACGGGTCGGTACGTTCCAGAATGAGAGAGCCAAGGAGCGACGAGGAGAACGCAGAGAAGTTGTCCTACGAAATAGTACCCAGCGACGAGACGGAGTAGCAAGGTAAGCGCCTGGAGACATGAATTACAGCGTGAGCAAAGGCAGAACGAGCGATGAGAAGGAAAAGGGGAAACTAACTCTATATTCGACTCCTCCTAATTCTTCTTGTTGAGCGTCACTCAAGCCATGGAACCTCGAGTTTCGACCAACGACGGCATCAAAGGAGATGTAGCTGACGGGTTTGACGTGAGGGTGTTCGGATCCAGCGAAAGTCGTGGTACCCATTCGAGAATCTTGCGAATGAGTCGACATCATCGTTGTTGTTCGCGGAATCGTGACAGTTCGTTCGACTGCACTCCGGATCGTAGGGATACGAGCTCTAGCAAACTCTGCGGCTGCGAAGATAGGATTGGGGAAACCTCCGAAACCTGAGTGCATCGCTGAATTCGATGAAGTGCCGTTTCCAGCGGTTCCCGTTCGAGTCAAGGCGCGAGAATGAGGATCTCGTAAGTTCGAGACACTCATTCGTCGCATCATGACGTCTGGATCGACAGCATTCGTACGGTTTCGTCGGAGTCGAAGATCATTGTCGCTGTTTTCTCGGAATTCGATAGTTCGACTTCGACCGAAATCTCGATTGTGTTCTGGGTTCGTGTCGAGACTTCCACCTCGAGGAGAAGCGGATACTGGCGATTCGGTGATGTGGTCGAGATGGCGAGGTTCGAGAGTTCGATTTCGAGGGAGGTTGCCAGTTCCAATGCGAAGAGGAGTGATGGCTGCAGAATCACTGCTTCTTCGATTACGAGCAGTGTGAACAGGATGAGGCGGTTCGCTGATCTGAATGTGATTGTTGTGTTGAGGTGGAGGAGGTTCCGTGATTTGGATACTGCGAATGAACGAAGATCAGTTTTGTCTCTGCTCATTTCGAAGGAAGAGACGAAACTCACGTTCGACCGGAGACAGAAGGTTGTCGATTGACACCAGTATTGTCAGTCTGAGCGTTGATCGCATTGACTTCGCGAACTACAGGGTCCTCTGCCGCAGATTCATCATCGGCGAAAACCTCTGGTAACGTTTCTCCTCCATTCTCCATACTTCTCCCCTCGTTCCCTTGCATGCCTGTACTATTCGCCCTCTCTGATCCACTTCGATGTTCTCCCAACCATCCCGAAACACTCATCTCGTTGATCCTGACCGGTACGTCAACTCGCTTAATCATATCCGCACTCAACTTTTCCAACTTTTTCTTCTTCTTCTTGAGCCCTTCTCGAAGTCCTTTCTCCCGTTCTCCTTCAGCGAAAGAAGCGCTCGCGCTACCGGCGGGCGAAGGTCGTGGTGTACTAGGGTCGGCTCGGTGGAAGAGGAAATGAGCGAGAGAAGGACCGTTTCCGGGTCGGCGAGTGTCTGTGAATGCTTGATACTCTCGGCCATGTAGTCGAGCCTGGAGAATAGATAGCGATGATCAGACAGGGTCAGACCGGGAGGAAGCTAGTAGAACATACCTCTTGTTCTCCGATCTCGTTTACTCGTTGTCGAGCAGATGCTGTCAATTCCGATGAGCGAGTCAGTCAACCTGAACCTTTGTCGATAGCTTTATACATACCATCGTGAGTGACCATGTATTCGAATTTGTTTCGGAAGAATTGTCTACTCGAGCAAACAAGCATTCAGATACAGCTCACGTCGAGCATTCGAAAGGGTAACGGCGTACCTTCGAACGAGAATGACGATGATTGAAACGAATGAAGTCGATCCGATACTCATTTGGAACTACAAATGTGTGTTGAGGTCAGTACAAAGTCTTCGATATGGAAATGCGAAAAGTAAGAACGCACGAAGATGAGAAATTGCTGCCAGGTAGTCATTCGTCCCAGCTCCACCGAGTTTAGTCCCGTCACGGTCATCGCCGAAGTGCAGCTGTATTGCGGTATCCATTTCGTCAGCTTCTTGCTCGAGAGGTCCAGCACGGAAAAGACTCACATGAACAAAGCATCGATATAAGGGATCTGATTCTTTGGCAAGTCACCATTCGATGCGTAGAAGATCCCCGAGATGATCAAGGGCATAAAGGTGAAGACGAGGAGATGGATACGATAGAAGTTGAGGTGATTTGCTGAACACGAAGAATAGTCGATTTTGTACGCAGGAAAGGAGTGAGGCGACGTCAGCTTCCCGCCAATTACTTTGTCGTAATCTCTGTGAGACGTGGACGTACAGCTGAACGCAGTCAACTTTGCCCAAACTCCCTTCTTGAGGAAATCAGGCAAATGTCCGGCAGTCGATTCATGTCGATTCAACGACAATCTGCGCCTCATTGCTTCGGTGAAATTAGACGACGGACGCTTGTGCGTCTAGCGGTTGTCAGGGAAGAGTCGTCAGAATGGTGAGAGAGCCGGGAAGGAAGTGGAGGTGTTTGTTTCAAAGAGGTTGAAGGCGCTGCACGACGAAAATGAAGGTGAGCTGGTGCATGAGGGGCGCACATAGATTCTCACTCGCCTATTGATCGTCCTATACTAGTTCCGAGTCGCTAGATGCAGCGCTTGAGGTCGATCGGCGCACCTTGAAGTCTGTACTGAGGTTCGAGGGTGAAACGAGTTCGGCTTTCCCGCTGAGCGTGTCGATCGATAGCTGAAGTACTTCTAGAGTATCTGACCGACCAAGCTAGTCAGAAGATAGTTGTATGAAGGAGAGAGGTTTCTCCTTTCAAAGTCTCGAACGTTTTTTCTATCTTCCTCCTCTCAACAACCTACAGGCGACTGGCAAACCTCCACAACAGTCGACAGCCCTACTCGATCTGCAAGACCTCGACTCAGGCCCCCCCCGATAGCTCGTCACTTCCGATTCGCCCTCTCAAACTTTTCTCATCTCTCTCCCATCTCCATCTCCCCTTCCCTCAAGATGCAGTCTATCATCCGCCGAACAGCCACGTTATCCCTCTCAAGTCTGGCCAGACCTGCTTGTACTCCTATCCGTACATTAGCGACTCATGTCGTTGATACTCCCTTCGATCCACCAAATTCCTACTCCCGTCCTTCCTCCTCTTCCAACCCCGCCATTCCTCTTCCCAACAACGACCGAGTCATCATTCCTTCGACCAGACCCAAATCAACCATCAAAGCTCCTCGTTACTCGAAAAACTCTTCTCGAATCTCTGGTCGATCAGCTCGCAAACCTAGGAAAGCGACGAGTCCTACTGACCTCAAGGTGGATGGTAAATTGGGAGAATATGAACCTGCGACACAGGGAGAGATCAAAGTGTTCCTCCCTTCGGTGTTTATGAGATTGGTTCGAAACAACGGAGAGCACAAAGATGATCCTTACACGGCCACCTTCCGTACTTCCCTCCAGTTGACGAAGCCCGATATTTCAAACTACCTCAAGAACATCTACGGACTCCACATCACTTCGATTCGAACGATCAATTACTTGTCGAAACTCAAGCGAAACCCGATTGGAGGAGGATACTCTCGAGCGGGAGGAACCAAGAATTACAAGAAGGTAGTCGTTACTATGACTGAACCTTTCTGGTTCCCGGAAGAGAGGTCGAGGGCGTGGTGCAACGAACATTTCGAGCGGGATCGAATGGAGGAAATGAGGGATCGTAAAATGCTCAAGATTGGAGATGGACAAAAGTATGGTGTCGGAGCTCAACGTTACCGTGGTGCGCACAAGAGTAAGGCGGAGAAGGAGAGACTCAGAGCGGTCAACAAGGATGGAGGTCACAATGTCGATGCCAAGGTCGAGGGAGATCAGGCTGGAATGAGGCGACCCACTGGACTCAAGAAGAGGAAGAACGTTATGAGGAGTCGGGAGGAAGCTGTCACTGATAAGAGGGAGGCGCTCGAGCGAGAGATGGAGAAACTCAAGCAAGCGGGATGGTAGAGAATCAATGGATTCGACTCGTGAGTTCCTGTTCAGGTTTCCGCTTTCTTGCTCGTCCGCTCATACTCAGTCTGCTCATCTAGGACTTGGAAAGACTACAATCGCGAGTGGTCATCTGTAGGATGTAGAGAGTTTGAAGTTGCAGTTTGACCGAAATGAGCGAATAATTTTAGACTTGTCGATATTCGCTTCCTTGTCTGCTCTATGACCGTCTCCCGTTGAGCTTCGAAATGATCTGGTACGAACGTGTTTGCGAGTCAGCTGAGAGATAGTTTGAGGAATGGAAAAGCATTCCTGCGAAATCGACGCCTTCTCTCCTTTCTTTCCGTTTAACTCAACACGCTAGTTCGCATCCTGCTACTCAACACAAAGCGACTACTGCAAATAGCCGACTAGTAGCGATCACGCGTTCTCTCTTTATCAAGTACTCGGCCCCTTCAATCGCTCATCAAGTTCAACATCTCGAATCTTTCAAGGTGGAGCGAGAGACTCGAGAGGTAGTCGCAAATGGTAAGTAATAGTCTCATTACCCGCCTGAGAACAGTGCCCAGCTCATCAGACCCGTTCACAGTCAAGTACACCTCGAACTCCTGCTGTAAGTTCAATGATCCTTCTCCTTCCCATCGAGGCAGTAGGAGTGATCTGGCTGACCCAGAACTTTACTGTGACCATCAACAGAGGTCTGGACATGCTCAAAATGCTGCTACGACGCCGGTATGCTTCACTTTCGCTCTGTCTTCCCCTCGCTCAGTCCCCGAGGTCCTTTCCCTTGTTGAGATCGTAGACTAATCAAACCCATTGAGACGATATAGTATCGAAGGTCTATGGCAGAGCTGATGGAACAAATCGTCGAACTCTTCGATTCGATCCCGACCTCGACCTCTTCCTCTTCGAATCGTTCAGATTCCCCTCTCTTCGCAGGTCCATCCTCTGCCTCGTATTCCGATGCACCGCCACTCAGACCAAGAGAAGTACCCCTACGACAACTCCCTGGTCTCCTCGCAGCATTCGAACACAAAAGGGGAGTCGAGATTTTGACGAGGGAAGAAAGGGACAACTTGGCCTTCAACGTTGAGAACCTGCCTGACGAGGCGCAAGAACAGCTTTTTGGTGTCGATGGGGTCATGGCTATCCTCGCTAGCCTCGGCGTATCAGGCAGCGATACTCCGAAACGACCAACGCAAGATTCTGGTCAAAACGAATTTCCAGTATCAGACATGCTTCCCGTTGACTCGCACTCTCGCCCCTCCGATGGATCTCTCGTACCCCGACATCGACGAACAACTTCGAGCGCCTCGAACTCATCCCTCAACAGTACGAATCGACCTCTGACGCCAACTTCTTCCTCTGGTCGCCCATCGACTCCCCTCTCTCGTCCCGCTCTCGTCCCCGCTTCTTCCCCCGCAGCCCGTCGTCGATCTCTCATGTCCTCTCTCTCCCGTACATCGTCCCTCAACTCACCCGGAAATGGTGGAAAGACCTTGAGGAAGAAGCGTACTTTCGATGATCTTTCGAATTTGATCGTTCAGCAAGGTGGGAAATACCTTGGAGTAGGGTTGGATGGAGCTACTGGGAGTGACTGGAGTGCGGGAGAATTGGCTTTGAAGGCGAAAGCTGCACTCAGCACGAAAGGACCTGTGAGTCCTCGATTCTCCTTGCTTCAGGTCTTGGCGTCGAGTTGACCCTGCCTGTGACTTGTAGAATCGAGATCGAGACTTAGGACTACTCCTCACAACGCTCACTTACCCTCAACTCAAGTCTCTCAACGAATCTTATCGTTCGCATTTTGGGAAAACTCTCCTCGATGCTCTTTCGCAAGACAAGTCTTTCAAGGGAACAGGTGCGTCGAGAGACTTGCTCCACGTCCTAGACTCGCTAGCTGACGTTCTCAGGTTTCTCGCGGCACAGTCGAATTCGTCGTCCAAGGTCTGCTGGTCGGACCTCTCGCTTGGGATGTTCACCTCCTTCAATTGGCTCTTGACGCCGATAAAGTCAACGATGTGAGTCGCTGATTGATCTTCGACCAAGTCAGGCGTAGTACTGACTGATTACGCTCTTGTAGACTCTCCTGATCGAACTTCTCGTCGGTCGTTCGCCTTCTTCTCTCGCGGTCCTTCGCGCAGCCTACTCCAGCCGATCCTCTATCAACCCTCTCTCGGCTCACTCGTCTTCCTCAACGTCTACCGCTTCTCCCGGACCATCCGCTACATCGAAATCGCTCGACGTTGCCGTTCTCTCCGCCTTTTCAAGTGGTCAACTTCGTCTTCGAAAAGCGTGGGAGGTAGCTCTACAAGGAAGATGGGAGGATCTACCAAACGCTTCGGATTACTCAGATCAAGAGGAGCAACTTGCGAAAGAACCAGGTGCAGAAGAAAGGAGGAAACGAATGATCAAAGAAGATTTGGATCAACTCAAGGTCGGATTGAGACGAGGAGGAAACACTGAGCTGGTCTCGAAGATCCTACTCGCTCGTTCGCCGTATCACCTGGGAGATCTAGATCAAGAGTATCGCAAGTCGACCGCCGGTCATTCGTCCTTGTCGAAAGCGATCAAGCAAACTGTCGGAGCGGGAGTGTTACAAAAGATGCTCTTGCACGCTGTCGAGGCAGGGAAACGAAGAGGAATGAAATCCAAGGAAGGAGTCGAATTCGGAATCACCGTTTGGAGGGATGCGAAGAAGCTTGAACATGCTTTCGAGAAGATTGTGAATGCAGGAGATGCGAAAGGTCGAGATGCAGAGAAGCTCAAGGAGGACGCGAGGAGTGAAGTTGCGTGGCGGTAAACTTCATTCTGAACCCCTTTTCATCCGTTCGAGAGAGACTGACTTCCTCGATTCTCGTCTATTAGTCTCGCTCGACTCCACTGGGATCGTCCTCGTTCACTCGCTGTTCAACAAGCTTACGACAGCAAGTCCAACGAATCCCTCACTTCACATCTCAGTTCGATCTTTCCCCCGAGCGCATTACGGGAAGTCTTCGCAAGTCTCGTCGACTCAGCATCTCTTCCCGAGCCCCTTGCCACCGTCGAAGATGAGACTCGGCTCGCAAACTCGCAATCAGGACCGACAGCTGCTATCGAGCAAGGCGATGGACGACTCTCGATTGAAGAAGCTACATCCTCGGCGTCAAGCGAAAGTGAAGCGGAACCGATACCGATCAAGATGAAAGGATACGAGTCGGGACACAGTCACCAGACGACTTCAGGTAGCGAAGTCGAAGCGGGAGAACTCGAAGCCGAAGGAGAAATGTCGGATCCTCCATCTCCGAGATCACCTCCTCCACCACCTCTCGATGACGAGTTCGAGTTCGACCTATCAGATCAGGACGAGAACGATGCGACACCGAATGTCTCGACACTCTCAACTTTCGACAGTCAATCTTCCGACCTTTCACGATCTTCAGATCGAGCAGTTTCTCCGCTTCCTCGCTCAAGCTCAGCATTGAGCTTCAACGGAGGAGACCACCCGTCGCAACGTCGAAGCAGTTCTTCACTTTCGAATCGACCCAGAGTCGGCGGCCTCATCAACAGTCATCGACCTCCCTCATCCGCTTCCGGTAGCATGGGAGATCGCAGCGTCTCTTCACTTCGTCACAGTCGACCTATCGCTCCTTCCCGCGCCAAACGTCGCCAAAGTGAAGAGGCTTCAAATCGTTCTGCAAGTACCGAACCTCACAGTCCGACAGACAGTCACGCTTTCGCCGCCCGTAGTCCAACTCCCTCAGGTCGTGCAAGGAGTAGTCTCGGTCGATCGACGTCGAGCGGTTCTGTATCGCTTGCAGATTCGTCAATCGTCGTGGGCTCACCAGGTGTCGACGAAACCTCTTTCCACCCCGCTCCCCTCTCTCCAGTCGGCGACGTCGGTCCATCTTCTTCCTCATTCGCCTCTGCCTTCCCTGGATTATCCCCTGCTCCACCTTCTCCCCAACACTTCGATCTCAGCGGCTCATCCGATCTATTCAGTGCCGTCGGCGATTCTCCTCAAGATTCTCAACGATACTTCAGCCTTCGTCGTCAATCCTCGGTCGACGATTCCGAAGGTGATCAACCGTCGTTCAATCGCAAGATTTTCGGACATTCGAGAGACACTGGCAGCAGCATCATGAACTCTGAACAGGTTCAGCAGCTTATTCAACATGCTTCCGAGTAAGCCTGCCCGTTCCTCCTTCTCCAGCGTGCAGTTGTAGTTGACTCTCTTGTTGCGTTGTTGCGTTTATAGCTTGCAGAAGAAGCTCAGAGATGCTGAAGGTCGCTTACAAGCGAGTGCCAGTGCTTTCGAGCAAGATCAGTCTGATCTCGAAGCTCGTCTCGAAGAGGTGCGTCTAGTTAAACCCTTTCCTCTGTATTATATGCTGATTGTGACCTCTCGATATAGGTTCGCGCTGAACTTCAATCGAAGCGAAAAGAGGAGAAGGAATTACGCAATAACGAAAAGCAACATCTCGGTCAGATCAGCTCGCTTGAGGGAGATATCTCGAAGCTTACGAAGAGTCTTGAGAGGAGTCGCGAAAACTACGAATCGATGAAGCGGAGCTATACGGAAACTTGCGAAGAAGCTGAGCGATTGCGAGCGTTAGTCGCAGAGACTCGACGAGTTCGTCCCTTCTTCCTCTCGTTCTCGACGTAGATAAAGATATTGACAGTCGCTGTTGTGTAGGAAAACCGTGCTGCCGAAGAATCGATTCAAGGGCACGCTCTGCAGGTGCAGCAGTTCGAGCGAGACCGAGAAATGCTTCAACAAGGTATCAACAAGCTCGAGCAGGATCTCGACGACGCACGAAAAGCACAAGATACTCTCGACGATCAGAAACAAGAGAACGTGAGCAACTTTCCGCTCTCGACGGAAATGTGCGAACGCTCATGTCAATTTGTCCAACTGTTTTCAGCTCCTCCTCAAGGAGACTATTGATCGCCTTCGCTTCGACCTCGATGAGATGCGTACCGCCAATCGCAAATCTGGTTTCCTCGATCCTTCTTCTACTGGCATCACGAATTCTCCTCACAAATCTCTACAAGCCTCGATCAATCGATCGCTCGGTAGAGAGCTTGCAACTCAGCTGGCTGAGAATGACGAGGAGAGTGGTTCTGAGGGAGAAGCCACCGAGGGCGAAGGTGAGGATGAGATTATAGTTACTACCGAACGACGAATCGTGAGTTTTGTCTCAATTGATCGCACCGGTTTCCGAGCTCATCGTTGCGTACCCGTGCTCTAACAGAAGAAACGAAGCAAGAAGAATGGTCCGCTCTCGGAACCTGTCGTTCACCACGTCGAAACATCAGTGACCGTTTCAGATGCCGACATTCAAACCGACGAGATCTCAACGCAAGAAACCGCCGCTCAAACTGATCTCTCCGGAGTCAACGTGAACCTCGTTATCGCTCCTTCGACTCCCGCTCCTCTTCTCGAGCTTGCTCCTCCGCCTTACAAATCAGCGAAAGAACGTCAACAAGAAGCCGCGAAAGAGCTCGGAATTGACGTCGAGCTGGTTAAGCAGTACCTCGAGGCTCAGAAGACGACGAACCGACGCTCAGTTGACAATACTTCTTCGTCCTCACCCGTTTCATCTTCGAGTCCTCGTCGTGTAGGGGGAGGAGGAGTTAGGTGGAGATCTAGAATGTTACCCGGTTCTGTCGCTCAAGCTCCAAATCTTCTAGTTAGTGTGAGTACTGCCTCTTTATCAGCCTGTCTACGATTGCTCACTGATCGCTCGACCTCGATTAGTACTTCCCAAATGCTGCGAGACCTTATGTTTCGCAAGTCCTCGATTCGAGCATCTCTTTCATCTTCTACTCCGCAACAATCTATCTCGTCGGTGTACTCGTGCGTCTTCACTCCCATCTCTCACTTCTTGCTCCATACTGACACTCTCGACTCCCAACAGAGTGGAGCTCACTTCCTTCCCGCCTACCATCATCACCATCTCGCACCTTTCTCGGTAGTCTTCTCATCCCACGACTCGACCGCCTACAATGCGATGAGTTGGGAAGGATTGACTCCTGGAGGAAGTGGCGCCGCTGGTCTAGCAAGAGAAGGTTTAGGTCAATTCCTTTACGAGTGCGTTCTATCTCCTCTCCTCCCCATTTGAGACGTGTCTGACTTCCGATGCGAGTAAGTAGACTCGTTTGGAACGGCGTGAGAAGCTCTCGTCGTATTCCTGTATAAAACACTCGCTCGCAAACCTCTTTACCCCTTGATTTCTCTGTCTCTCTCTTTCGTTTTCCGCAACCCTTCGTTCTCTTTACTATACCTTGTCTGTTCTACCTTGCCTTGCACCCTCGTTTACTCTCTCTCCCCTTGTAATCGATACCGTTCTCCGTCAACTCTCGAGGATTTCGCACTCAAGAAGCGTGAGATTGAAGGAAGGCACTGATTATATTGATGACAAGTGTAGTGAACAAAGTGTGAACTAGTAAGAGGTGGGTAGAGATTAGAAGTGAACGAAGGGTAGGGGAACTGACTAAAGCTACAAATAGGGAGATGACCGCTCTGTCCCAACTTCGACTCATCGACTACACCTAACACTCGGGAACGATTCTGCCCAATCACTTAATGCTGAGCTCTTCCTATCCGTCGCGAAACCTTCTAAAACCCAAAGCCAATTAAGAAAAGAAATGAATCACTCGACAACTTCCCACAAAACAACGAAAACGAATATCTCATCGAAACCACACTATCACCCGTCTCCTCACGTGAAAACTCCCTTCCCCTCTGCCCCCAAAATCAAAGATCTTCACGAACACCGCTCGACAATTAAGGAGCAGCTGGAATGTGAAATATTGATCAATGATCGAGGGAGAAGAGGAAGGGGGTTTTGTAAGTTGTGAGGAGAGATGGGAGATAGGCGGGAGAGACAAACAGTCGTTGGAAGAGGAAGAGTCGAGTTTTGGTTTCTGATCTAGCTGGACGAGGGCGAAGGCGTGGGCGATGGGGATGAAGCGAGAGGGGTGAAAGAGAGGAGGGCGAAAGGGGAGTGAAGAAGTGACGGAGACAGGTTCGAGGAGGGGGAAGAGTGGTCGATGAAAGGGGGAGGTAGAGTGAACGCTGTGAGAGGCAGAGAGGGACGATTAGCGAAACAAGATCCGAGGTTCGAGAAGACTGCCCAAAGGATGCGTGAAACTTACCTGCTTTCGATATCAACGACGATCAACACATAACCTCAGTCTGACCTGCAGATGTGATTTCGCGGCTGAGGAACTCGAAAAGGTCGAAAGACGGCTCCTCCTGTTTGACGACGAGGGGTTCAACATTGATCGGTTGAGACCAATCCTCCCAAGCTTGATTGACGACGGACGAATCGAGGAGCGGTGCATCGAAGGTGAACGAGTTGTCGAGCGAGGTAGGATTCGAATCGAAGAGAGTATTTGAGGTAAACTCGGTGAGGTCGAGGTCGGGGAGGGAGAAGTCGAAGTCGTTGGTAGTTGCTGATGACGAGGAGGTAGAAGAGAAAGTAGGGACAAGTTCCGCTGCAGAGAAACTTTCCGTGCTGGAAAGCGTTGATTGTCCTTTTCTTTCTCGTCTACTTCTACTCCACCAATAACTCCTTCAACTTCTTGTCTCTCTTGACCTGCGACTGTGACCTCCTCCACCTTGGCGTTGGTGTTGCCGAGTCGCTCGAACAATTGTTCGAGTCTCCCGAACTTGCCTTCGAGAGACGCCAACCTCAGTTGTAAACCTTTACTTTCCATCTTTTCCAACTCGAGTTGAGTACGTAATGAAGCGTTCTCTTCTCGTAATTTGTTGACCTCTGGATCGACGAGAGGAGGAAGAGGTAGTTGGCTGAGTGGAGTCGGAGGAGTAGGGAGTGGAAGCGAGGAAGTTGAAGAAGAGGTGGATTGAGCGAGTTGTTGTTCGAGTTCCGAGATGCGACTTTCTAGAAACTCTGTATGATTCTTCTTTCGATCTCGTGATGCTTGAGCGGCGACTGTAGGATCGAATCTATGAGTGACACGTCGATAGAACAGTCGAAGATGAACGGACTTACTTCGATTCCTTTCCATTCTAGCAGACTTCTTCGCTGCCTTCTCTGATGCAGTAGACCTCGAAGCTCGTTTCCGTGGTTGAGGTGAGTCATCGAATTCATCTTCTCCTTGAGGAGTTGCGGTGGAATCACGTTTCCTTGTTGATCGGGGAGATTGCGAGGAGGCGTTGGAGGATTCAGTTGGGGAAGGGTAATCCATCCTTGACGAGTGATGCAGAAGTGTGTTGTAGTATGGAGAGAGAGGGTTGCCCTTTCGGGACTTCAGATTTGTGGAGTGAAGAGAGGGAAAGAGAGACGTGGAAGGTTAGGTGGAACCCTCGAGACGATTTCGGCGTCGGGCTTTCCTACAAATCTCCCTCCTCCTTCATCTTCAATAAAACTTATACTCGACATCGCCGTCAACCCGGGAGGATGGGTTCAGTCCCTTTAGTAGTCGGTGGATTCTCCAAACTGTTCCTCAAAGCTGGATGCAAAGAAGTGAGAGTGGATGGATTGAACAACTTCTTACAAAAGTTGAATAAAGAAAGAGGGGTACTCACTAGTAAGCTCCACCAGCTACACACTCTCATATTGACTACGAGCTGATCATTGCAAGTGAGCAGTATCGAATCATGTATCAGTGTAAGCTCTCTCTTCGATTCTTCGCAAGACTCGAAATCGCTCATCTCGCCGATCTACCGATGTAGCGTCGATGAACCCTTCATGTGGGGTTCAATCCCATTACGGAATTTTCTAAACCCGAAAGCTTTGAGATGGACATTGGGAGCAAGCGATATGATGTTTAACGTAACTTTTCTCCCTCCCCTTCCTCTCATCGCACGCCTACTGATTCGGATATCGAGTGTAGGGTAAACTAGATAGTTGGTTCTTCAGGAAAGGACAAGTGATAGAAACGTTTAGAGGGAAAGGGATTTATCAAGATGCGATTGATCTCGCAAGCAAAAAGTTGGACGAAGGAAATTGGGTGAGCCTCTCCCTTCTCCCCCCTCTAGTTGATGAGGTGATACTGATAGATGGAGTGAGTTAGGTTCATATCTTCCCGGAAGGAAAGATCAAACAAGATACGTTGACTGAACTGAGGAGGTTCAAATGGGGAGTTTCGAGGATCTTGATGGAGTGTGAAAAGTTACCTCTAATCGTACCCGTATGGATCAAAGGTGCGTCCATACTCTCATCTCACTATCCTTCCAAGGCCGGAAGCTCACTTTGTTGACTTGAGGATGTACAGGTTTCGAGCAAGTAATGGATGAACCTCGAGTCTCACCCCATTTCGTCCCCAACACCGGCAAGAACATCACGATCCTGTATGGCGAACCGATCAACTCTCGTATCCTCCCTTTACTCGCCGAGTACCGAGAACGGTTTCCAGGAGGATGGAGACCAAATTCTTACGAACGAAGCGTAGGGGAGGATTTGGAGTCTGAACCCGAGGGATTGGGCGAGTTGAGGAGTCGGATAGCGGGAGAATTGAGGGAGGGATTGATGGGATTGGGGAAGAGAGTAGGAGAGGTCGAGAAACAGGAACCGGGAAAGATTGTTGGATGGTGAGTATCGAAGAGAGGACGGCTTATCGCATTTTCATATAGCATGTAAGAACTAGACGATGACCAAAAATGTAACAGTACGAGCTTAATGTATCGATTGAACTCTCTTCTGTTCGATGGAGAGTGCGGAGAGAGAGCAAGAGAGAGGTATCATTTCGATTGAGTGTAACAACATGTAGTCAAGGGTGCGCAAACGAAGAGTGTGGCTATAAGGGTGGTGACAGGAGAGGATAGAGGTTGTATACTAGGGAGGGATTCAGAGGAAGAGAGAAAGCTAGAGAGAAGTTAAGGAGAAATATAGGTCTAGGCAGACAAAAACGGCGAAGGGAAGGGGGGTTTCGGAAAAGGGGTGGAACGAACTGCTGAAACGGGAAGGAAGCGAAACGAAGTAGATGCGAGAAAAAGGAGGAGAGTAGAGAGAGAGGGAGAGTATAAAGTGCGAGTGCGGCGGTGTCGTATATTTACAGAAAACGGTCAATAATCGGCTGTCTAACCGATTTGCATTGGTGAAGGAGCACCTTCTGGAAGTGGATTCTTTCGTCGACCTAGTAGAGTTGCCTTGTCGAGAGTGAGTTCGAATCCGGCCTTCTTGTTCGACTTGTTGCCTCCCCGATCCCTAGGACCCGCTCTTCCATCGTACAACGCTGCTTCCGCCTCTCTTCGATTCGCACCTCCCCATCCTTGGTAGTTCTGCGCAGCTGCTTGTTGTTCCGCCGCAGATTGAACCGTTCGTTTCCGATTCGGGTCTTGAACTTCCCTTCGTTTGTCTTCGATCGCTTTCGCGACTTCAGCTCCGTACTTCCGTCGACTCGTCTCGACATCTTCATCCTCATCCTCCTCGTTGAGACCTTGAAGGAATCCAGCTCGACCGGCTCCTCCAGGTCCGTTGTAAGCTCTTCGTCGGTTCCCTTCTTCCTCCATTCGATGAACGGCGTAGGTGACGTCGAACGCTTCTTTGAGAGTAGCGAGACCGGGAGAAGGCATTGCGCGACGTCCTCCAGGTGCGAGGAGAGGAGATTCCATAGGAGCGTAACGAGGAATGGGTTTGAGGTTGAGGTTGTCGAGAGTGTTGGGAGTGAGAGCGGAAGGAGCAGGTTTGGCCTGTACTCGTCTTACTCATGAAAGTCAGTCGCTGATCGATAGGAGGCAAGACACTACAATGAGAAGACAACTTACCTTGCACCAAGGATGAGCCAGGAATTCATCGATAGTGTAACGCTTCTCGGGATCAACATCGAGAAGATGCGTGATGAGGTCCTTTGCTGTGAACGCGTCGAATTGCGAAGTCAGCTCACTTGAACTCGAGCGAAAGTTCGAAAGACGTCGACTCACAAGAAGCAGAAATGTCGTCCCACCACGGTGAAAGGAAGGTGTAATAACCTTTCGCTACCTTCTCGGTGAGTACATGAATCGATTCGTCGTAGAAAGGAGGGAAACCACAGAGGAGAGTGTAGAGCACGCAACCGAGGGCCCACATATCGACTGATTTCGAGTATCGTTCATCCTTGACGATTTCGGGAGCAGTGTAACCGACCGTTCCGCAAGGAGTCATCGTTTCCTCGTTCCAGACGATCTTGGAGAGACCGAAATCGGCAATCTTGACTCGACCGATTCCTCCTCCTCCGATTCCGGGTAAGAACTCTCCCTCGTCCTCCTTCTCTTCATCGTAAGGTCGAGCTTTCGGCACTTTCGAAGGAATGATAGGAATAGATTCGAAGAGGATGTTCTCGGGTTTGATGTCACTGAGGAATGTGTCGGAGCGAGTCGTCAGTTCTAGTCAAGTCAAGGAGTGAAAATGGTGGAAAACGAACCGATGAACGACACCTCGTTCCTCATGCAGATATCGGATACCGTGAGCGACTTGTAGGATGACGTGACGAGAAAGCTCTTCGGAGAAGTAGGTGAGTTTGACGATTTGGTGGAAAAGTTCTCCTCCCTCCATCAATCTGCAAAGAGTAGGGAATCAGTATGACTCGATGAAAGCGAGGGAAAGGGAAGTAGACGCACTCGAGAGTGAGGTAGTAGTGCTCTCGACTTTCTTGGAATCCGAGTAGTCGAACGATTCCGGGATGTTGTAGACCTCGCATGATTTGAACTTCTTTGAGGATGTTGGCGCGCTGTTTCGAGAGAAGGGTAGGGGGAGGAAGAGGAAAAGAGGGAAGGAGGAAAGAGGAAAGAGAAAGGGCGAGGAAGGCGAAAGGGAGAGGTCGTGGGAGGTCAGAACTGAATTTATGTACAGCAACCGAAAAAGAATTGCTCAAAACGACACGAGAAGGGGAAGATGAGGAGAACAGCGAAAGCCTCTGTGGATTCGACGTCTCGAAACCGGCAATGCCATTCTCCTCGGAGGGAAAGGGGGGGAGAGTGGGTCCAACGAGCACAAAGAGGCTGAGAGACGAACCTCGGTTGCCCTTGGCTTCTTCTTGACCGCCTCTCCAACGTGCTTCCCCTGGGCATGCTACAACTCGACGGGGTGATCAATCCCGAAGAAGATGCGAAACATCCATGTTGAGAGGTTTTTCAAGCGACGCAAGAAGGGGACAGAGGAAGAAGTTTGGAAGGAATGGGAAGTGAAGGGGCAAGGGGAGAAACAATTCCGAAGCAGAGTGAGGTGTCGTAGAAGAGAGGAAGGTTGAGGATCGAGGTGAAAATGGAGAGTGGAAAGGGGGGAAGAATGAGGATGGCAGAGTCAGTTTCCGGTCCTTTGGGAACTCGTCGATTGCGAATTTGTCGAGACTTCATGCTAAAATGAGAACACAGTCACATATCACAACAACGAGTGCGATCGTTCAACTCCTTGAGAGTGAAGATTACCTCAGTCGTTGATTGATGACGCCCGATTGATTTATATTAAACTTTGTTGAATCGTTCGAGTCGTACATCCGCGAGAAAAGAGAGAGAGAGAGAGTGAGATGTTGGGGCTTACCTGAGAAGAGTTCAACTCGTACTTGCGAACACACTTGACTGCGACTTTGACTTGTTTACCGAGATTTGGGTCGATGGCGAGTTGAGCGGGACTCGGTCTGAGTGAAGCTTCAAACACGTTGGAGAAGGCTCCATCTCCCATCTTACGACCTAGAGTGATCCCTTCTGGTAATCCATCGAACACGGTAGCGTCCCTCTTTGCTTTCGCTTCATTCTCACGTCTGACGATAGTTTCGGCCTGTTGCTGTGTTGAAGCCGAAGCTCCTGTTGGCGTTGAACTAGACATGGGGGTAGTACTGTTGGTTTGTTGCTTGTTGGACAGGTGGGCTTGTTGAGGTTCAGCGACTAGAGGGGGATCGGGAAGTCGAGAAGTTGATGAGGTAGTGGTCGAAGTAGTAGGGGAAGACTTGGTCGCTTGTTGGGGCTGCTTTGTCGTGCCTTCCTGCTTGTTGGAATGCAGGAAGTTCTTCAAAACAGAAGAAAGTCCAGTCATGACGCAGAGAAAAAGGTAGGAGTGGGAGGAGGAGCAAGAGTTTTCTCCGACGTAACCGACTTTGTCAATCCTGAAAAAACGCAGTGCTCACTGATCAATTTCAATAGATTGCGAGGTATCAATCCGTCGGCCGCTTCCCTCCGCTTTCCAAGTACCTTCTCATGGTCACTGTATTCCCTCTGACAACCTTTCTGACGACCGTTCGGTTTCCCATTCACCCTCATAAAACATCGTCTGTCGTCGCTGAGTCGTCCTTGGCCACGCGAAGATCGCAAGAAGTCGACAACGCAAGTGACCCATCTTTGCGAAATGCGAAAGTTGCGAAAATGAGAAAAGTTGGGACGAAGGCGGTCGATTCAAGCTGTATTTGGAGGGATGGAACAACGTTGACGTAGCATTGCTGTCCAAGAAGGAGATAGGCAAGGGTCGGGAAAAGTTGCGGTCGTTTCGATTCGAGTCGTGCAGTTCGATTGGAAAAGCTCTGTAGCGAGACGAATCGAGTGTCAACGAGTGTCAGGACGAGCAGAGGTTCCGAGACAGACAGGCAGGCGGTGGATCCATCCTTGATCCCTAAGATCCCTCAGCAAGCGGATAAAGAGAGACACCGACCGAATTGCATCTCGATAATCTGCTAGACGTCGAGCGGCACCGCCGGCATCATCGGCTGCACATCCATCGGGCTGTGAGAGCTTCACTTTGAGACGACTGAGATCAATCAAGGGAACTCGCGCAATCCGACACTCCGTGAGCTCGACGACGAGACGCCAACTCGAGCGAAATCTAACGAGATCGATTTCGCTATCGTACCGTGATCGTGCCCGGCCCATGAAAGCAGCTCAATGAGCTCGAGATCAATGACGAGAGGTTTTGAGGTACGATCATGAACCTTACGAGATAGAGTCAGGCGATTTCGCGAGGAGAACAGAAAAACAGACTCATTTCAACCTCGACTCGCTCATTCGGATCTGACCTTGCGGAGTCAGCTCTTGACCGCCGTGTGCTCCAGTCACGCCCCAGAGAGGTAGAGAAACGTGTCGCGCCGTCGAGCTGTAGAGAATTCAATGAATAGTCGTCCTTGAGCATTTCCCTCGAGCCTTAAATAAGCCTCGCTCGATGTCGGCGCTGATCCTGTGTAGAAGAGTATGCAGGTCATACTGTCGCCGAATGAAGGCAGGCTACTGTTGAACGAGGAGCTCGAGGACTGAACTTTGAAAGATGAAGAAGAAAGCGAGCGAGTAAGGTATGAGCTGAGCGCGACTTGAGAGCTGGTCTGGCCTCTCTGGCTGTCGTATAAGCTATCTGTCTGTTTCCGAAACTGTCTGAGTGAATGGTAGGAAGGAGAGAGAGGATTCATATCTTTCCCTCAACACCTTCATCAGCTCTTCTCAAACACCTCAAGACTAACTGAGAATGTCCTACACTGCCTCGTAAGCAATCAAATTCGCCCACGTGTGGTCCTCACGAGCTCACCGCCCTCTCCCTCAGGACCTCCAGCTCGATTCACTCCAAGAAACAAGATCGCTCGGATCCAGACTCTGACGACGATGCTGCACTACTGGAAGAGCTCGAGGATGACCTGGACAATGACTTTGAACTAGGAGGATTCAGGGAGAAACGAATGATGGAATTGAAAGCACAGTGCGATAATCCTTTCCCTTTCTCTTCGCAACGAGTCTGACTCGTTCCCTTCTAGGCTAGATGCGGCGCAACGGCGGCAGGATAGTGGATATGGACAATATATGGAGATCAAGGTGGAGAAACAGCTGCTCGATATCACAGCGTTCGTTCAGATTCTCCTTCGTTCTTCTCGTAACGGATTCTGCTAATCCCTTTTCTACCTCGTGGACAGCAAAGCGGGACGATCAGTGGTGCACTTCTTTCACCCCGACTTTCGGCGGTGTAAAATAATGGACAAGCATCTCGACGTTCGTTCTTTCGAGGAACTCATCGCAAGTATCGATGCTGACCCTCTTTTGCTCACAGCGCCTCGCTCAAAAGCACACAGATACTCTCTTTGTCAAAGCTGATGTCGCCAACATGCCGTTTCTCGTCAACAAGCTCAGCGTCAAAGTTCTCCCATGTGTGATCGGGTTTGTCGAGGGTGTTTCGAAGATGAAGTTTGTTCCGGCTCTCACTGCCCCGAAGTATGAGAAGACTCGTCTGATGAAAACTTCCGATGAGCAGATTGGTTGGGTTCGATGAGCTCGAAGGTGGAGACGACTTCAATACGAAAACTCTCGAAATTGGAATGGTGCACTGCGGTAAACTCTCCTTCCCTCTTTTGACGCTGTGCAGCGATCCTATTGGGCTCTCACACTAACGCTCGTTGTTGTTCGCGTAGGCGTGCTCAACAAGTTTCCAGGTTCTGCGGCTCCAGAATTCCCTCGACTACATCTTCGAGATCAAGGCTCTTCTTCCTCGTCGTCCTCTCAGAACCGCAAGATCCGAGGCGGTACAAAAGACGACGATTCAGACTTCGACGATTGATCAGTGTACGAATTATCGCAACTGCAGTGCCCTTTCGACTGCGATTCCGTTCGAATGGAGTTCCTTCGCTCTCCAAGTCCGCTCGCGTGCTACTGGATTCTCGTCTCGTTTCGTTCGACCTGAAACGGCATAGTCTCCAACGTCAATTCGACGGAAGCTTGACTCAGTCAAAGGGGTTCCTCGAAGTGAGGAAAGTATCGTTCGACTCGTTCAAAGAGCATGCAGGAAAGCTTCTTCTCGACGTAGCAATTATCGCATGCTACACAAAGGAACATTCCCTCGAATCAATCAATTGTCAAGCAGGAGAAGCATCATTGTCCGGATGAGGTAAGGGATTTTTTGACGTTTGACCTTCCTTAGAAATTCCTAACGGCTCTCATCTCCAACTGGGCAAAAGCTAAGTCGTGCTCGTGATGTCGTGTCATAGGCTCCGTGAACCGAGTTTGGGAGAAGAATGCAGGTCATGTCATGCAAGCTAGATTTCGCTTTCTCAACTTTTCTTTCTCATTCCCTCACACCATCTCGCATTGTTCCTCTCCCCGAAGTCTTTCAACTTCGCTCGTCTTAACTCCATCGTCGCTGGTCGTCGTTGAACACTCATACAACCCCTCTCAACCTCGAGTCGCGCTTCTCACAAACGCGCCTCCTCGACCTCCTTTCATCTCCAAAAAAAACACGCTTGTCACGACGCTAGCTCGTTTCGTCTCTTCTGTCGATCTCTTCCTCTTCACCTGAAACCCTTCTTCTCTACACTTCGTCACCCACAGCGACTCTTCCTTTTCCCCCTCTCGCTCATCTAGTTTCGCCGTCGACCCCCTCCTTCTTCGCACGAATACCCCCTCTTCACCTTTCGGCCTCACTCTCTCCTCTTCAAACTCATTTCAGCATGTCTTCTCTCTTCGCCGAGCCGGTCTCACCCATCCTCGATTGGCAGGATGAGGACGAGCCTGAACTTGATGGACTTCGCAACTTGAGCGTTTCGACCGATGGAACTCTCGACTCTCTAGGTTAGCTTCACCCTCCTCGCTCGTTCGACGTGACTCGTTGCTGACGATTACTAAGTACAGATGAGAACCCGACGCCTCCTCAATCACCAACCCCGAATCCCATTGTTCACATCACACCTCCAGGAGCTCGTTACCCCTCCGATTCCGATTCCCTCGCTTTCGAGCACAGCATCTTCGGCAGGAAGCTCACGATCAATACTGACAAGGTCGCTACGCAAGAATCCGTGGACCCTCTTTGCCCGACCACTCAACCTCTTTCCTCTTGGAACTTCCTTCCGTCGTACTCCGATATCCCCCCTACTCCAGACGCAGTCAAAGTCGCCTTCCCTTCCCTCCCATCTCCTCCTGTCTCACCGCCATCAGAAACCCTTGCGGAAAGACGAGCTTCAGCAGGCAAACTTCCGAACAAAGCACTACTCAGTTTGATGCAAATGAAGTTCGAAGCTTCGGACGACGCTGGAATGGGACTGGGAGTCGGACCTAGCTCGGCTGGATTCGACGGAATGGAAGACGCTGGACTCGCTCAAGCTGGGAAAGTGTTTCAATTGGCGATGTCATCGGACAAACGTGATGAGGACACCCACGAAAAACAACGGGAGACAGTCACATCACCTCTCCTCGCCGCTCCTGGCATCGAGAATGAAGGAGGTCGAACTCTACGAAGATCAGGATCCACCGGAAGTCTCCGCCCTAATCGATCCCGTTCTCCTCTCCGCTCGACTCGCCCTTATTCGTTCCATGCGACGGATTCCCCGTCTCGATCTCCCTCTTCCCCTTGTCCCGCTTCACCGCTCGTCAAGCGTTCCTCGGCTTTCGCATCGACCAACACTGGACCTCTCACTCCCCTCACTCCCTCTCACATTCCCGGCGCTCCCTCCCTCAGTAACAGCTCTTCCGCTTTCGAATGGTTCTCTTACTCGATCCCCGACTCTCCTGGATTCCCTTTGAGGCCTGTCTCACCAGCTCCACCTCAGTTCGATTCGAGTTCGCTCACTCTACCTTTGACGCCGACTTCCGACTCTGGATCGATCACTCCGACTGGGAGAACCCACTTCTCGTCTCACAAATCGTCGAAGATACCCTCGTCTCCTCTCGGTCGTGGTCGCTTCAGTGAGGAGCAGACCAAGCTTCCCTCGTCGAATCCCTTCTTTGCCTAAGTTATTCTCCCGGTCGTCGTTACCTTCCATCATCATTTGCATCATAGGGTTCTCGTTATCAGTCCATCATTCATCATCAGTTCTCCTCATCTTGTAGCCCTTATTGTAGCTCTATCAACATATCCCTACATTATTTACCCACCCCTTCGCAATGTACATCCTCCGTTAATCGCAGCATTTCTGCTTCCGATGTGTTCTTGATGACGAGACTCTATCGACATGTGCCCTTGGCGGAGTCCCCCGACAGCGCCTCGTCAGACAGCGAGCGAGAAAGGAGAGGAAAAGAAAAGGATGAGACGAGAACTGCGAAACGAGCGAGGTTTCGAAGCACTGCTATGTCACTACGCTACCATGGTTCATCTGTAGCATTGTAGCAGTCCGCTGAAGCTGTCATGGTCAAGCGTCGGAGCGAGGAGAACGAGGGACTCCCGGAGGAAGACAATTGCATTGCGAAGCGAAAGTGGCGAGAACAGAAAGATAGGCATAGCTCTCTCGCTGTTGTTAATCACGATCAGAAACGGTAACAGACGGATTTGAGGGCAAACGAGAGAGGTTGAAATATGTCTTGGGCTCGGTGAGAGATGAAGGGGGAAAAGAAGCGAAAGGAGGAGGTGCGATTGACTTCCTCCCCTCACTATCGAACTCAATGAGCGCACAATCTACTACAGCCGCTGAACAACCTCCCGCTCGCCCTGTCCAAGTCAAACTCGTCTTGCTCGGTGAGTTCCTGTCCTCTCATCATTTCCCTTTCATCGCCTCAGTCCCCCCCATCTCCCTCTCCTCTCTCTCGCCATGGTAGTGCATTACGCTCGATAAGAATCAAGCAGAAGATGTAGTACAGGAGTACAAGACCGAGCCTGCTAGAGGAGTTGGAGTTTTCGCTGACCTTTGATCATTCCACGCTCTCGCTTGTCTCTTCCCCTCTCCCCTTCGATTCAATAGGTGAATCTGCCGTCGGCAAATCCTCTGTCGTCCTTCGATTCTGTCAGAATGATTTCCAACCCAACAAGGAGCCTACTATTGGTGCTGCTTTCTTAACTCAACGTTGTCGCCTCGGTACGTCTCTCATCTGGCCTCCCTCGTTCTTCGCAGCTTACCCCGTTCATATGAGAAATCAGAGGATAAGGTCATCAAGTTTGAAATTTGGGACACTGCTGGACAAGAGAGGTTCAGATCCCTTTCGCCAATGTATTATCGAAACGCTCAAGCTGCCGTCGTAGTTTACGATGTGACGAAATCTGTAAGTCCTCCCTCCCTCCCCTGATTCATTGCGCGGTACTGATGCTCGACGTGTAGGCCTCGCTCGAACAAGCCAAGACGTGGGTCAAGGAGTTGCAACGACAAGCCAATCCCAAGTTCGTCTGCTCCTCTACCTGTCCTTTCTCTCAAGCTGACCGAACACTTGACTCCACAGCATCGTTATCGCTCTCGCTGGTAACAAGGTCGATCTAGTTCGAGCGTCCTCTTCAGATGACGAACCGACTTCACCCACTTCAGCTTCAGGAGAAGAGACCGAAGAGGATGATGAAGAGAACGATGATGCTACCGCTACTCCAGCAGAGGAGGACGACGGGGAAGGAGGAGATGGAGGTAAAGCGAGTGAGGGACGAAGACAGGTCAAGAGGGAAGAGGCGGAAGAGTATGCGAAAGAGTGTGGATTGTTGTTCTTTGAGACGAGTGCAAAGACTGGTGAAGGTGTCGTCGAGGTATTCACTGAGATTGGTAAGCTTGGCTGTAACTCTCGAGCAGCGAAGCAATCACTGACTGGTTTGTTCATGTTCACAGCTAAGAAGATTCCTCTCGATGCCCTTATCGCTCAATCTCGTGGTCCCGGTGGAGCTGCTCGACCAGGTGCTCGTGGTCAACAAGGTGCAGCTTCGAACGTCGACTTGACAGAGGGAGAGGCAGGAAAGAAGGACGCTTGTGCTTGTTAAAGGACTCTCTTATTCTTGTATCTGTATGCGCGCCCCCCCTTCCCCTTCTCCCTCTCTTTCTTCTTTGGTTGTCTCTCTTTGTGTGTGCGTGTCTGTGTCGCTGCTCTTCCATTCCATGTGTGCAACTTGAACCTTTTCGTACCCTTCTTGTTGCGAAATCGACTTCGCGTTTGGAAATTCCCCGCTAAGAAGAAAACCTTCTGCTGTTCCTCCGCTTCTCGCTCCACTTCCCTCCTCAAATCTTCGAATGACTACTGACTATTACAGACAAGGTGAGTTTAAACCCTTACACCTATACCCGTCCTACAGTCTACACGTTCCCCCTTGGAGCCCTTTCAAAACCGAACCCAAACTGCCCTAGTTTTTCATCGTCCCCCAACCTCGAGCAGCTACCAGAGCATGTCTACACTCAAGAGAGCCAAGTCACTGACTGATTTCTTCCGTCCTACTCCCCGTACTCGCCCTTCGTCACCTTCTCGTCACGTCCCACCTTCAATTGTTTCCCCTTCAACAACTTCAACTTTGTCCCCTTCGACCACAGCTGCTCGACCAGGAGATCCATTCCAACATAGAGGGAATTACGAATCAGAGTCTGTGAGTTTCAGGTCCTTTCCTACTTCTCTCTCTCGTTTCGAAAAAGTCGCGACTACTTGGCAAGGATCCGCGTTCGTAAAGTCATTTTGTACTGACCTCGTAGCCTTCAACAGCAACAGCAACGACCAACGAACGGGATGCATCGATCAGATACGAATGATTCAGGACTCGACGATATTCTCGGTGCTTATGGCGATTCACCCGTAAAGTCGAGAACGCAAAACCCGACTCCTCCAGCTTCTTCCCCGACTCGTTACCGAAACCCTCAGTTACCACCACCGCGCGCTGAATCGATGAAACGAACTGGAACGGATCAATCGACCGCTTCATCTTCTTCTGGATTCGACGTTCTCCCAACTCTCGATAGACGGAACGATCCCTCTCTCAGTCGTAGTCAGGGTTCATCAAAGACGGATCGCCCTAGTCATCCTTCAAGAAGTAAGAGTGGAAACTCGCTTGATTTGATCGATCGTCTCGATATTTCTGGCTTGTATGGTGGTGGAGGTGAGCTCTCAACTTCGATTCTCCAGTCTCAATTTGTTGTACTGATCCAATCTGGGGTACTCACAGGTTTGATGCGCCACGACGGTCCTTATGCAGCTGCTTCGACAACTCGCAACCAAGGTACTCGAGCACCGATCGACGCTTTCGACCCTTCAGCCTTCTCCCTCGCCGCACCCAAACCTTCCCGTCAACATAGCAGCAACGTTTCACCACGAGCAGCGGCAACTCTCGCTGCAATGGAATCGGAAGGATTCTCGAATGATGGACCTTACGGAGCAGCGATGGGTGGAGCGAAGAGTGGAAGTCGAACTGGTGGACCAGGTGGAGAAGTTAGTATGGGATTCCCTAGCGCAAAGGCTAGCGGGAAAGGGCAACAATTGATCGAGATTTACGGAGTTCGGTACGCTCCAGCTTCCCTCGGTTTCGCTACTTTCGACGTTTCAACTCAAATCCTAGTTTTCGATTTACAGTGATTCGGAGGCGTGGGAGGACTTTGGATCGACGAGATACGAGCCAGAGAGTCATGCAGCGTCTCGAGAGAGCGTTGTACCAGCTGGAGTCAACAAGGAGGATCGAATGCAAAGAGCTCAGTCAATTTGGGATATCGAGGTACGCTTCTTCCGTCTCACATCGACTCCCCCGTTGTGAGTACTGACGATGCCTGTACGAGTAGGCGACATTGCGAGCCGGTAAACCTGTTGGACAAACAGCAGCACCACCTCCAGTCCCCGTTCTCCCTTCTGAATGGTCTCAATCTTCTCTCTCCGACACCTCACCCAACCCGAATTCCGACAACAAACCGAAGCGATCCAAGTCACTCGCCGCACGATTCCGAGCAGGTAGGAAGAACCCAAACAACCCGATACTCGACGAAGTGAACGATTCAGAAGGGAGAGAAGCTGGATTGGCGCATAGTCAGAACGGTTCAAGGAGTCAACCTACGAGTCCTGTCGAGGAACGAAGGATGCAGTACCCTCCTCAATCCTCGATCACTCAGGTTCAAGGTCAAGCGATCTCGACTCCTATGGGTTCCTCACTCTCAGGAGGAGGACAAGGTGGAGCGAGTCAGATCAAGTTTGACGAGTCTGCGTCTTTGGAGAAGCGTCCGAGTGGTGTTACGAGGTTCGCAGAGCAAGAAGACAAGCGTTCCGACGACGGATTGGGACGAAGACCCAGTGGTTTGAAGAGGTTGTTCTCGAAGAAAGGAAGGGTGCGTACTATCTCTTTGGTCTGTTTCATCAGTCAGAACAGTGAACTCACCCTGTCTCCGCTTTCGAAGAAATAGAATTGATCGATCAAGCTGCGTCGCAACGACTCTCCGAAAAACTCGCCCAACCCGGACGACGGCGCTGGACGCCTTCTTTCACCACGCTACGTCCTCTCTACCGTCACTCTTACACCTTGCTTCTTCTTGTCTTCTTCTTACTCTTCCAATGTATCTCCTCTCATTCTTTCTTCCCGGTTGTCATTTTTTTCTCTCTTTCGTCTTACTTTAGCTCTAGCTCTTCCTCTTCCTCTTCCTTACTCTTACTCCTTACTATCCATCCTGAGAATACCAACGTGCCGTTTCCCTGTGCATCCTTTCTCGGTATCTCGGTAAAGGGGAAGTAGTTGACCCCTGAAGCGTTTCATAAAGTTTCTCTCTTCCTCTTCTTCTTCTCGTTTCCTTTTCAAACTTTGTCCAAATCTCGCGTTCCTTTGTTTCGGCAAGTCAAACAAGGGTGAACTTCACTGGATGCTCTTGGTCTCGCTCTCACACCTCCTCGACTTCTCCTCAAGATGAGTTCAACCATTACTTCATCTTCAATTCCACCTCCCGAATCTCCCTTCCCCGTTCGACCCTCTCCTACATCCTCTACTACTCCAGAACCCACCACTACACAATCTCCAACCGATACTCCCTCTCATCCCGTCTCTGCCAAACCACTCCCAGTCGAATTCCCTCTCACTTCTTTCGCTTCAACTCCTCACAACGTAGCATGTATCGCATTTGTCCTCGGTGGAATATGGTCAATCGGCTCATTGCTAGTCCTCGCCAACCTCTTCTCCCCTTCGAATTCAAATTGGTTCGTTTGGACCAAGAATGTTGGATCAGTTGAATTACCTTTGCAAGGGTGGAAGACCTCTTTGAGCAGTCCTCAACTAGGCTTCTATTTGGCGAGTTGGAGCTTCTTTCATTTGATGGAGTTTGTCGTGACGAGCATGTACAATCCTGGCAAATTATCAGTTTCTTGTCAGTTCTCTCTCTCTCTCTCGTTTCGTCTGCTCTGAGGGCGAAAAGCTGACGAGAAGTCCCCCCTGTAGCCTACCTCCTCGATAATGGAAAGGCCTACGCCGGAGCTCATGTAGCGGGATTACTCGAATACGTCCTCGAGGAAACTTATTTTCCTTCGGAGTATCGAGCGTACAAACATTTCGGTGGGACAATGTTCATCGGTGGGTTGAGCCTCTAACATACTCTATCCAGTACTCTGCTGAAGCCTCGACGTCCTGAGCAGGTCTCGCGCTCGTAGCTGCCGGTCAGGTTCTCCGTTCTTTCGCAATGATTAGCGCATCTAGCAATTTCTCGCACCTGTAAGGAGCTCGAGGTCTCTATGCGTCGTGCAAACACTCACATAGAGCCTTGCTCTCTCTTTACAGTATCTCGTTCAGCAAACTTCCGACTCATCAACTCGTTACGACTGGAATTTACTCTTGGTCTCGACACCCTTCTTACGCTGGCTTCTACTGGTGGGCAGTAGGAACACAGGTGAGCCCCTTTCTTTGCTCTTTCCCGGTATTGAGGCTGTCACTAACTGACTGACCGGATAATAGATCGCACTTGGAAACCCGATTTGCTCTATCCTTTTCATGGGTACTCTCCAATACTTCTTCGCCGTTCGCATCAGAGGTGAGCTTCCTCCTACACCTTCACCACCGACTGTGACTGTGAAGCTGACTCGACCCCGCTTCGTCTGTGCAGTTGAGGAAAAGTACCTTGTCAAGTTCTTCGGGAAACAGTATGAGGATTATCGAGCGAAAGTTCCGACGAGAATCATGTTTGTACGATAGGCTACAGGCAGTGTAACTTATTCTCTCCCCTGCACCACTCAACTCCCGCTTCGTATTGCACTGTCGCGAGCGACCAAGCGACTCTCTCGAGCGAAACGCGATACCTTGCCGCAGAGGAATCTCTTGCTCTCCTCAGGAATGTGGCAGGTTCGAGGGGTCTCTGCTATTGCTACCTCCTCGGCGACTCGGCGCCGAGTTCCTCTCTTGATCGCAAGCCGTTGCGACTCGCGAGCATCGCTTGCGAAAGTAATTTTTCGATTTCTATTTTCCACCTCGGAAACTGGTTCTGTGCCGTTTTCTTTCGTTCTACGACGTGTGAAGCATGTGAAGTCGGAATATAGTGAAGCATTGTAAGAAAGTCAGTTGCGATCATTTTTGAAGTTGACGAATTTCCAAAAGTTCAGATTTCTCTCCTGTCACTCAACTCTCGGGTCGGAACAAGGCAAGATGGTCTCTATCAGGAATTACGCTGTAGACTGGGGTGAGCATACTCTTTTTCCCCTCTCTACTTCCCCTAGTCAAGTGTAGTAGCTGATGAGACGTTTCTTTCAACCCTAGCATCCGATTGTCCTCTTACCACTCTCGTACTCGCTCTGGTAGGTGCAGGCTGGCTCAGTAGCTATGTATTGAGCTTTGCGCGTATGCTAGTAGACCTCGCTCGTCCTGGTATTCCAGTCAGTTTCTCTCTCTTTCTTTGCGAATACCCGAGCCGAAATCCTCATCTCTTGGTTTGATTGATCGTCTAGTTGAAGCGATTTGGAGCTAAGAAGGGAGCTTGGGCTGGCGAGTACCCTTCTAATGATCAACGGAGCAATGGGAAGCTGACTCTGTTCATCGCTGTTTTCAGTTGTCACTGGAGCTACTGCTGGAATTGGTCGTGATTTCGCTCTCCAACTCGCTGCTGCTGGCTTCAACGTCTTCCTCGCAAGTCGTACTGCTTCGAAGCTCGAGGAGATCAGTCAAGAAATCCGTCAGTTTCTTCCTTACCCTCTTTCTCGAAAAAGTTGACTTATCTCATTCTCGCTTCAAAGTCGCCAAATACCCTAACGTCAAGACTCAATGTCACTCTATTGACTTCTCCTCGGCCTCGGCCGACTACGCCGCTCTTGGAAAAGCTCTCGATAGCCTTGATGTCGGTGTTCTCAGTTGGTTTCTTTTTCCCCTTTCCCTCGATCCTGTCAAATCGTACTGACCGCCTCCACCTTCGTACAGTCAACAACGTCGGAAAAAGTTACGACGAGCCTACCTTCTTCCAAGACCTCCCGGATCAAGACATGAACGACATTGTCGAAATCAATGTGTGAGCCTTCGAAACTCGCCTGGTCCTCCAGTTCATATTCTGACAGAGCTCGATACCTATAGCAACGCAACCCTCAAGGTCACGAAGCTCGTCGTACCCGGAATGATCACTCGCAAACGTGGACTCATTCTCACCGTCGGATCTTTCGCTTCCCTCATTCCCTCTCCTCTTCTCGCCGTCTACTCTGGTAGCAAAGCTTTCGTCTCAACCTGGTCTCAAGCTCTCGGAAGTGAACTCAAGGGAACTGGAGTCGAGGTTGAACTCCTCAACACTTACTTTGTCGTGCGTTTTCACTCTTCTTTCCCTCTCTTTCGACCGAACTCAGGTTGCAAGTGTCGAAACAGGTCTCGAAACTCAGCAAGATTCGCAGGAGCTCGTGGATGATCCCAACTCCCAAGACCTACGTTCGTGAGTCTACTCAATCTTCTCTCTCAATCTCACCATGTCGATTGCTGAACTCGAGCAACTTGAACAGGATCTGTTCTTTCCAAGATTGGCGTAAATGGTGGTGCTGTTGGTCAACCTCACATCTCCACTCCTTATCATGGACATGCTCCTGTTCAGGTAAGGCTCTCGACGTGTTCTCTACTTTCGAAAATCAGTCAACGCTGACTTTCTCCTTTTCCTGTAGTGGGTTGTCGATCACCTCTTCTCCAACTCGTTCTGGCTCAACTACAATCGCAAGCTACACGTCGACATCCGTCGCCGAGCCATTCGCAAGCGTGAGAGAGATGCTGGAAAGGCTGTCAAAGGTGCTTAGATTGAGCTTAGAAGTGTCGAGGTAGAGCGGTAAAACGGTACGCGAGCAGAACCTGAGGCTATCCCCTTACGGCGAAGAGCTCACGAGTTTACGCGTCGTTAGATTGAACACTGGAATTGCTCAACGAAATAACAATCAATTTCTTCAAATTTTTCCTTCTTCACCGAGACTTGTCCGCCGAGCTCTCGAATTCATCTCGAAGCCTCCGCACGGATTTGAGCTGTCTCGACTCTCTCGTGTACTCCTCCCTTCTCCTTCCCCCTCGACCTGGACCCAATTTTTCGAGGTCGAGACGGCTGCAAGCATAAACGAGTCCGCAGGGTGCAACTCTCGACCAAAGCTACTCTCAGCCGTGAACCTTGCGAGCGATGAAACGGCTCGCCCGCTTCGCTTGACAAGGAAGCTCAACGCGAGCTCCAAATTTCCATCTCATCAACACCTCCTCAATAGAAGCCACACCCCCGGTTTGGGTTGCTAGCTTATGGTAAGCTTTTCTCGCGGAGCTGCATCTTCCACTCTTCCTCGACGATCTCGGTACATTATTCTTCATTCACGACGGAAAGTGCAACTCTACGGGGCTCCCTCGACGTTCTTTTGTTCCTTCATCTGCTCATCCAGAAGCCCACTGCCGAGACAAGAATGCTACCAATCGCGAACTTCGTGAGCTTCTGCGCGTCGAAGGAGAGTTGCAGTCTCCTCTTTCTCACCACGGCGAAACGAGCTCAAGCTCAACGAGACCATGATCCGAGATCGCTCCCTCCTCGCTTGATGAGTATTGAACCGACGTTAGATCGTATGCTCTATTCAGTCTGATAGAAACTAACCCACTTTGCGAAATTACAAGCTGGTAAAGTGAAAAATTTCACCCCTTCGACACTTCGTCGGAACCGGTTCCCCGGCCTCGGCCGATTGCATTTTCCCACGCTCCTCGAGGGAAATCTGGAGGTTTCAGTCGGAAGTACTGACCGGAACTTGTTTTGATCTGAGGCCTTGCTTCCGCTCTCCCTCTACTTCTCTCACCCACAAAGACCCCTAGACTACACCAGCACCCCTATCGAGGGTCAACGGCACCCCTCACGCTCTCGAGAAGTTCTCGAAGGCTCTAAACAAACCTCTCAAAGTGGTCGTTCAGATTCCGATCGTCGCACAATTCGACATGGCTGTACCGTTTGAAAGCGATAGAACCGAAGAGATGGACGAGTATCAAACTTATCGACCAAGTGCGAGTCAGGATGCAATCAAGGAAGGGTACAAATCGTCAACTTTCGTCCTCCCCTCTCAGGCTTCCTCTTCGACTTCATCCTCGGCGTCCTCTCCCTTCCATCCTTACTCCACTCCTCCCCAGCCGAGTACGAGCGAAGTACCACGGAATACCCACAACAACCGAAAGACGGGCAATCCTCCTAGGCCCCCAAATGCTTGGATATGTTATCGTTCGGCTCGAGTTCATGAGCTCAAGAACACGGCGGAATACTCAAAGATGCCTCAAGCGTCGATAAGCAAGCTTATAGGAGAGCTGTGGAGGTCAGAGTCAGCGGAAGTACGAAGGCAGTACGAGTTGGAAGCGGCAGCGAAGAAGCTCGAACATCGCGAGAAGTATCCAGGTAAGCTCACATTGATCTTATATGTCTTCGTTCGGAGCGAGCACTGACTTCATTGACGTTCAGACTACTCCTTTCGTCCCGTTCGGCGAGAATCGACGAAGAAAGCGGCACTCAAAAAGGCGAAATCGCTCAAGAAATCCCCAGTCCCATCTGGTCTTCCTTCAGTTCTTCAGCCAGCCCCCGTCACCACTTCTCTCGACTCCGACGAGCTCCCTATACCGCCCTCTTCCGTTCCACCACCTCTTCGTCCTCGTGCGCCCCTTCTCCAGTCGACAGCGACTATCCCGATTCGCGGTTTCAGTATTCATCCTCTTCCCATTCCTCCTGTTCTATCGCCCCCGTTTTCGCGCCTTACAATCCAGAGCTCCCCTCCCCTCCAGCGCAAGCGCAAGAAGGCCTCCAATTCTGGACGATGTTCCAACCTGTCGCGTCGTATCCTCCTGAACCTTCGTACGAAGCCCTTCCTACACCTTCTATGGAATACTACGATCCACCACCTTACCCTCCTTCTAACAATCATCACTATCTCCCACCTTCCTACGAAGCTGCTCCTCCCGATGAACCCTTGAACAACCAACCTCAGTTCCAACCTTTCCTTCCCTCATTTATACCAGCACCTTACCTCTCGCCCCCGATCACAGAAGGGTCTTCTTCCCTCGTCGACGAAGCGTGGAGGATGGCATCGGCATCAGTTGGAGAGCACGTCGAAGTGCCATATTCATATTTGCATCCCTCGTATCCTCAATGAAAGTTTCTCTTCCTCCTCGCATCGCACCTCTCCTCATAATCCGCACATGTTGCTTGTCGTTCATCCATTGTAGATACGGAACCCGTCGAGCTCTCGTTGTTGTCTGTATTCTTTGCCAAAAAAAGGAAAACACGTTACCTCTTTCCCCTTTCTCCGCACGTCCGCGGACCTCTCAAAGTCCTCGTCGATTCCTGAGGTCTTTCTTTCCTTCCTTCTCTACACTCGTCGCGTTTTCGAAGCGTCGCTCTCCCGAATTCAGCTCAATGGCGACTCCTTCGCAGGACCCGGTTCTCTTCGAGTTCAGTCCCGGCAAAGCTTCAATCGTGGCGACATGCCTCTCCAGTCTTTCGACGATGATAGCAATAGTCTTCCTAGTGATGGTGAGTCTCGATGAGCTCCTATGCAAGCTCTACGTTTGCTGATTCGAGCTTTGAAACGAACCGCTTGAACAGCTTACGTTCAAGTTGTCGATGACTGGGGGAGACATCGTACTACTGTACATAACCATAAGCGTACTTGCAACTACACTCTGTTCCGGTATCGTCGTAACGGTGAGTGTTTCTCGCAGGTTCGCAATGCGTTCTCGTCGAATTCGAGAACGCAGCCGAATCAATACTGATGACTTGTTATTTTCGCTCCATCCCGTTGCTTGACGAACAGTACGCTCAATCCCAGCCACCGCAATCGACGCGTTTGTGGTCTTTCGCAGAATTCATCGTGGGTTTCTTGATCGTGAGTGAACGAGATTCAGTCGTCCGAAAGTACACGGCTGATCATTCGCATCGATATAGACTCTTTGGCTACTACTCTGCGCTCTGTGCTTTGCAGTGTCATCGAATGTCCTTTTCCCGAGCATTTCCTGGTAAAGCTATGTTCGTCTTTTACCCCCTCGACGCTGATGAACTGAGTAGAATCGCTCAAACATAGCTCCTCGTATGACCTGACTTGCGACCGTAGCTTGGTCTCGCTTTCATTCAAGACTTTCCTCGTGAGCTCGCTCGCTTTTTCGCACAAGCTGCGTCTTGTTCAAGCTCTCGATCAACCAGGCCATCTCGGCAGCGATACTCTTATCGCTTATCCTTCACTTCCTACTCTCCTACGATCTCCAACGCCATCTGCCCCTGGCTCTCTCGCTCAAGCAGAACAGTCAACCGGATGAAGAACGGTGCCCTTCGCGAGGATACTGTCAGGTCCTGTTCGTTCAGCCCGCATACCTCACTGTCGTCGAGAAGCCTCTATCCTCTCCCGACGTTCGAGCAAGACCCTCATCATCTCTCTCGCCCGATAAGAAACATCGACGAACGAAACGACACGATCCTGATTCCGATTCGAGTTCTTCCGAGTCACATTCATCGAGGAGGCGACACGACAGACACCGTAGCAAGAGTGAGCGGCGAGGCAAAGGACGCTCACACCATCACGATTCCCCTCACATGGATTCGTCTAAACACGAATCGAACAAAACGGAGGGATTCAATCGAAATGTTAGCGAAACAATGGCAGCAAACAACGCCAACTTACTCGCTGGGACGCCGACGACAGCGTGAGGAAAGGAGCAGATCAGGAGAAGGAGAGGCAAGGAGAAGATATTGCAAGAAACTTGAGGAGGGTATAAAACTAGATGCAGAGTTAGCGAGATATGTACTATAGGGGTGAGAAGAGATAGGAGAATCGTGGATGTATATGCAAAGTAGAGAGAGAAGCGCGAGAAAAATATGCAAGGAAAGGTGAAGAGGGGAAGAGGGGAAGAGGTCGAGAACTAGAATTGGGTATCCGAGAACAAATCGCTGTAAAGCCCGTTCATTTGTTCGGATTGCTGCGAGTGCTGATGTTGCTGCGAGTGCGACGAGGGTTCGAAAGCCTTGAAGAAATCGATTTGAGAGAGGTCGGGAGAAGTATCGCCAATCGAGGCTGGGGGTTCGACAGGAGGAGATGGCTTGGTCTTAGTGAGAGGAGCGGGAGCAGTGGCTGATTGTTTGTCGACTGGAGCTGAAGAGGGATTCGGTTTGTTCGAGATGAGGGCGAGAAGTTTATCGACAGTATCGCGATCGAGAGTAATCTTGTCTCCTCCGCTCATCCCGGGAATCTCGACTGCGGCTCCTCCATTCTCCTTTCCGTTACCGACAGACTGAAGTAAAGCCATCACCATCGCTCGAGCTTCCTCATTCGGCTCCGTCGCGACTTTTTCAGCAACGGCTTCAATCGTCAATCGACCCTGGTCTTCGGCGGGAGAACGATCTTCTGCATCTCCTCCTTCTGTTCCAGGAGTGATGCCGTCGAAATCGGAAGGAGTTGGAAAAGTTTCGGAAGGTAGCTGAGGAGGCGATGAGGGAGGGAGAGAGCCGAGATCGAAATCGGTAGCATCGGAGGGAGCAATGAGGTGAGATGGGATGAAAGCTGCTCTTCTGCTTGTCGAGTTGCCGTTGAACTTGCTGGGAATGAGGAGGTGCGAAAGATCGTAACTTTCTGCGTGAGAGTCCTGACCTCCAGCCGTCGAAGCTTGATTCGCTCCCCCAATAAGCATCGAGTCGAAGGTGATTGTCTTGTCTTCTTGGTCTTGTCCATCTGAAGGTGACCAGGAATCCGATTCGCTCAAGGGTGTTCTGCTGTCTCCTCCTCCATTCGAATCCATCACGATTCCCGTCACGAGTCCATCGGTGAAGGAGTCAAATATAGACGGAGGGGCTCGACCGGAAGCGGGAGGTGCTTTGCCTTTCGATCCGGGAGTAGCGGTAGAAGTACGAGGTTGGACGCAGGGACTCGAAGGGACAGGAGAGGAAGGAGCAGTGAGAGCGTTCGAAGAGAGACGATTGTTGAAATCTCGTCGAAGTGATGACAGGACTGATTCGAACGAGTCGGCGTCTGTGACTGGAGCGTCGACGGTGGATGAGGAAGGGCCGACGGTCGAAGCTCGAGGCCTCTCGTTCTCCTTTTCGCGAGAAGGACTTCCCGGTTGTAGGAAAAAGTTGAACGAGTTCGAGCTTTCGTCTCCTCCTCCTGCATCTTCTCCTCCTCCTTGTTGACCTTGATCGACTTGCATAGGGTCATCGAAACTCGAGAACGTTCCGATATTGGTCTCGTTCAGGATCCGATTGAGAGCTGTGCCGGGACTAGCCGTAAGAAGATAGTTGGGTACTCCTTTCCCGCCGCTGCCGCCGTTCGAGTTGCCCGAGACTG
>Ga0308169_10000432_pt1 | contig 63871 bp, 92 predicted proteins | sample PhyBR1_2_FD_202139 | JGI IMG/M metagenome (GOLD analysis project Ga0308169, IMG submission 202139) | Phyllosphere microbial communities from UC Gill Tract Community Farm, Albany, California, United States - DLSLSB.R1 | ecosystem: Host-associated > Plants > Phyllosphere > Unclassified | place... | reverse complement strand
ACCGGCCCGCGCCGGATGCCCAGCCGCTACAGACGCAGCAAGCATCGAACTCGGATTCACTGTTAGAGGCCATCAGACTGCTCGAGCTATTTCACAGCACGGATGAGAGGGGCCGGGCCGACATGCTCCGTATGGCTGAGTACGTTTGTGCGTCGAACCAGTCCCACGTCGGAGGGAACAAGAGATAAGCGTTTCTCCTGCTCCCTGGGATGGAACTGTGCCGCAGCTTCCGCCATCATCAATAGCTCGTTCCTGGCGCGGTCGTCCATGGCCGCGAATGCTGCATTCCATCGTTCAATCTTAGTCATAGATGTCCGCCCGATCCACAACGAAAAACTAATGCTAAACAGACTGTAGCATTACCAAACAGAAAAAAGGTAAGCAATCCTTCCTCTTATCAACTCTTTGTTCGTAACAGGTTGTAAGTCCCGAGTGAGAAGACTTGGTCGAGATCAATTTCCCACCCTGATTTCGGTGGCGGATGTGCCACCAAAAAGCAACAGTTTGCTTCCTTCTCGCGCACAATCGCGCGATGGAAATTCCAAAAGATCATGATCAGGTTAAAAAGACCTTACGACTTCCGCGCGAACTGAGCGATGAGATCGAGCGGGCTGCAAAGGCCCACGGTAACTCTGCGAATGCGGAGATGATCGAGCGTCTACGCTCTGCCCCTGTGGCTGATGAGCTCGCCAGGCTGTCCGGTGAGGTCGCAGAGATCAAGTCCATGATTCGACAGCTTCTTGCATCTGTTGGTTAATTATCATTCAGTAAACACCACATGTTGACTCAAGAGTAATATCAGATAGCGCGTCGCCGCAACTATCTTGTACTTCGTTCGGCCAAAGTACTGTATATATGAACAGTAGTGTACAGTGTTCTAAACCGGAAATCCATCAAGTAATGTTGCAAAAGGATCACTCACGGCGCCGCCAGGTCTGCGATTAGCCAATCGCAGAAAAGGAAGCTAACAACGCGGAGGTAGCAATGAGATGTCTCGTAGCACCAATCGTCGCTGTACTACTATGTGCCGGCTGCAGCAGTACGCCACCGCCGACTTCTCAGGAGCTGGCGGCAGCTGACTACGGCCCCTACCCTCACCAGTACCAGGCCAAGATCGCCACGTACTTGCAAACGACACTGAAGGACCCCGAGAGCGCCAGGCTAAGCACGCCCTTCGTGCCGAAGAAGACATATGCCGGCCTCAATCGTCCGGTCTACGGCTGGGGAACCTGCATGGGAGTGAACGCCAAGAACAGCTTTGGCGGGTACGCCGGTACGAAGATCTATTTCTTCCTCTTCCGCGACGGCGAAATCTCGATGGTCGAACGGGCTGAGGATGCCAACAGCTTCGCAACCGAGTACGTCAGCAATCTCTGTAAAAGATTAATTTAAGGAAATGTGTTGCAAATTTAACCCGCTTCGGCGGGTTTTTTTACATCTGACGCATATCGCTAAAAAATTTTCTCAACAAGTTTAGATTTCTCTTGACGTTTAAGTTTAGCCGGGTCTAAACTAGACTCATCGGATCAGCGAACGCAAGAAAGGTCGGGGGAAGCGATGAAAACGGTAATCGGATACGCAGTTCTGCTCATCGTAGCTTTCCTCCTCGCCGGAGTCTGCGGCCTGGTGCTCGTCAAAGCGATTCGTGAAGTAGTCCCAGCAGTTGCTAACAAGCTGAACGCCAAATAAAGGGAGCTCGATCGTGGAGCAGACCAAAGACCATAAGGCTGTCGAAGTCACGGATCGCGAGAAGTTCGAGGCGCGCATGACTGTGACGCCTGGTTGCTGGCTCTGGAACGGCACCAAGGATTACAAGGGCTACGGCGTCATCTACGCGAGCAAGCGTCGCCGCTTCGCACACAGGTTCTCGTACGAGTTGTATGTCGGTGAAATCCCTCCCGGGTTATGCATCTGCCACAAGTGCGACAACCCAGGGTGCGTGAATCCGGATCACCTGTGGGCCGGAACTAATCAGGAAAACGTTGACGACAAGATGAAAAAGGGGCGCTGGGGCTGTGGCGAGCGCAAGCCAGGGCAGAAGCTCTCCTATGCGAAGTTGCAAGACTCGGACATATACGCGATTCGCGCTGATGCTAGGTGTTATACGGCGATCGCGCGGCAGTACGGGGTCATGGTTACCCACATCCGCGATATCAAATTGCGTCTCGCCTGGGCTCATCTCCCGCCGAGAGAGGATGAGAAACCCAGTGTTGATGGGCGCGGCCACAAGCCAAAACTAAACATCGAACAGCAGTCAAGCATTCGATCGGATGACCGAGTGCAGACAGTAATAGCAGCAGAGTACGGGGTTAGTCAGGCGGTTATCAGCCAAATCAAACTAGGGAGAGGTTGCTATGCAAGTATCAAATGATCCTATGAGCGACGACTCGTTGAAGCAGCGTGTTCGTTGGTGGATGCAGCAACGCCAGGTAGATAAAGCTCCGCCGCCGGCGCCTTCCGAAATTCGTCGCCAGCTTGGCTGGCATATGACAATCAAAGCGCCCGAGTGCGCACGCTGAGGAGGCAATCATGTCCACCGATGCACAACTCCTGTACGCCGACTATGACCACTGGGGCGCGAAGCTCGATCTCTACGGGCTGCGCGGAACCGAAGACGAAGGATGCGTTGTCACCGATGTAAAGCGCGCCGGGACCTCGCTGAACCTGACCTACCTGTTTAGCGACAGCGCACTGACCGAAATGGGCTTCTGGCTGGACGCCGGACTGCACCAGGAATACCTGATGTCGAAGCGCGAAGTGAAGCTGGATCGCGCCCTGCACGATCTGGCGATGGCCGGCACCGATCACCAATGGAGGTCGCTTTGATCTCCGGGAATCAGGCCTTGCGCCTCGAAATCGATGATATGCGCCTGATGCCACACCCGGCAAAGGACTGGGAGATCGAATACAAGCACGGCATGGTGCGCGCAATCATCAAGTACTTCGAGCCCAGCCCGGAGATGGTGAAGGAAGCGCTGAGGGAGCTTGATGCGCTCCGGGCCGACAGACCGACGAAGCGGTACGAACGAATTGGATCAATGGCAGTTAGTGGGTAGGTGGCACGGCGGCCCGCAGCTGGCGGTCGGGGATAACACCAGCAGGCATGTGCGCGAAGGCGTGACATACCGGGCAGCCTGGGAAGACAGGCGTTAGAGAACAGAGGCGGCGTGGAAAGCAGACACGCAGCAGCTGGCTATGGGCCATAAGGGTCTGCCAGCATGACTTAGTCGGTTTCGGGTGGTGTTACCGCCACATGGCCAACCGATAGCTGGAGTAGCGCCCAGCCCCCTGCTCTCTAACCAATAACGCAGTCCACCGAATAAGGAGAGGAGAACATGAATGTGACCCAGCAACTCAGCTTCATGAAGGATGGGACGAGGGTGCTCGGCTCGGGTGATTGGTTCGTGAATAACGACGACGCAGGAAGCTTTTGCTACTCAGGTATCTGGCAAGGCGGAAAGGTGATCGCCCTGGTACTCGATGAGCACTCTGATTCGGAAGTCGTTAAGGAGCGCGGGAATCTGTTCGTCAAGGCAGTCAACGCCCACCCGAAGCTCGTAGAAGTTTTGAAAGTGATCCGCGAACTGGTCGAGCAGGACCGCCACATTCCGCTGGTCTTGGTTGAGGCGGCGCTACTCGAAGCAGGTGAGCCAGTGTGACACAAACGCGAGTGCCAAATACCGAATCCCTATAACCGAACTTGGAGAACGACATGAAAACATCTGCGACCTTGATGGCGTACCTCAGCCCGTACAGCCATATCACGCCAGAACAGCTTGCCACCCCGGGTGCCATCTCCTCGATGGTGTTTATCAATGAGGGCAACTCCGACTACTTCACCAAGCAGGGTTACACGTACGTTGGCACGGCCCTTATCGAAGTGGATGTGCTCGAACACAAAGAGATCATCTCGAACAAGGTCGAAGCCTTGCGCGAAGAAATCAAGTCGACGCGCGCATCCGCCCAGGCAAAGGTAACTAAGCTGGAAGGACAGATTCAGAACCTGATGGCGATCGAGTACGCACCAGCGCCTTGATCCGCGGTACCTGGCTCCTGCAGGGAGCCGCCACAGGCTTTGGGACTGATTTGTGACCTGACGGGAGTAGCGATGTGGTGCCGTCCAGTCTCAAGCCCTGTGGTAGCCGCATGACCGTAGCTGCATGGCTAGTACCCATGCCGGAAGCGCGAGCGGGTAGTAAGGACCGCCGCCACTCACGAGAGAGCGAAAGCCGCCCTGTTTGCCACACCTAACAACGATAGCGAGGAGAGATGCGATGGAAATCAAACATACGCAAGGCCCTTGGGAGGTTGACGGACCTGATGCCGCCCATGTTGTCAGCGAGGACTACCACGTCATTCGCGCTGGCTGTGGCTTTTTGGCCGAATCGAAGGAGCATCGGGAGTCGGGTTTTCGCATAGCAGGGCACATGAGCGAAGCCGACGCACGCCTGATCGCCGCAGCCCCAGACTTGCTGGCCGCTCTGCAAGCCATTTTGCCCGATGCCGTTGGCAACCACATCGGCGGGCCGGACACCCAATCGCGTATCGACGCTGCACGCGCCGCCATCTCCAAGGCCACCGGGAGCGCCGCATGATCGCCACCCGCATCGCCCGCCGCCTCATGCGCAAGATCACCAAGCCGTTCGCACTCTGGTGGACGAACCGCCAGCTGGCCCGCTGCGAATACCGCGCCGACCACTTCTACGTTCAACGCGTTCAGTCGATCCCGATGGAACTGGAAGAGCGTAAGCGACAGGTGGCACTGACCGCCAAGCGTCGCCAGATCGAAAGTTGGTAACTCAACCGAGGAGATAGCCATGAACAGCAATACCGCAGTCAGCGCAACTCCGCAATACCGCACGCAGGCATCGCAGCGCATCACCGAGCACGAGATTGCTGCGGCCAAGCTCAAGCTGGCCGGCCTGATGGTCCTGGCAGTCATCTGCTCGGTTGTTCTGGTGGTGTCGCCACCCTGATCGGAGGAAGTGATGAACAAGCACGAAGACGCAGCAGACGCCCGCCAGCAGTACGAGGAAATGGAGCAGCGGCGGCGCGCCCTACTCTCCAAGCGGTTCCCGCCGGCGCGCAGCACTGGCTACGCAAGCGTGTGGTCGCCGGTACTGACCGAGCAGCAGCGTAAGGAACATGAGCAACAAATAGCAGACGGAACCATCCCATTTTAACCAGTAAAACCAGAGCACAACCAAGGAAGCCATCATGAGTATCGCGACTTTGATTATGGGAGAGTCTGGCACCGGCAAAACTACGAGCCTGCGCCACATGAAGCCTGAGCAGACCCTGCTGATTCAGGCTGTGAAGAAGCCGCTGCCATTCCGCTCAGCAGAGTGGAAGCCTGTGGTCAAAGGTCAAGGCGGCAGTATTTTTGTCAGCGACAACAGCGCGCACATCGTCGCCGCGATGGATAGGACCGACAAGGAAGTGATTGTCATTGACGACTTCCAATACATCCTCGCCAACGAGTTCATGCGTCGTGTCACCGATCACGAGAGCGGTAATTCTGCCTACGCGAAGTACAACGAGATCGCACGGAGCGCCTGGGACATCCTGATGAAGGCAAGCGCCCTGCCCGACTCAAAGCGCGTGTACATCCTTAGCCATACCACGACCGATGAGGCGGGCAAGACGAAGATCAAGACCATCGGGAAGCTGCTGGACGAGAAGATTGTTCTCGAAGGCCTGGTCACTATCGTCCTGCGCACTCTCAAGGTCAACGATCAATACGTGTTCGCCACAAAGAACAGTGGCGCGGACACGACCAAATCTCCTTTGGGCCTGTTTGAAGAAGGTCACATCGAGAACGACCTACTCGCGGTCGACAAGGCAATTTGCGAGTACTACAACCTCAAGTAAACCATAGGAACAATCATGTACACCTTGAATGCTGAAGCGGCAAAGAAGGCTGATGTAATCGGCGCGTATATCTCCGAAACCGGCAAATACACTGGAACCTTTGTCCGCGCCGAGAAGCTGGTTAGCCAAGCCAAGAGCACGGATGGTATCGGCTTTACCTTTCGTGATGACTCCGGTCGCGAAGCTCGTTTCGACGTCTGGACGCAGAAACAGAACGGTGAGCCGCTGTCTGGCCTGAACCAAGTCAACGCCATGATGGCTTGCCTGCAGCAGCGCGCACTGACCGTGAGCCAGCAGACCGTGAAGAAGTGGGACAACGGCGCAGAAGTTACGATGCCAGCGCCCTGCTTCGCCGAGTTGATGGGCAAGCGTATCGGCCTGCTGCTGCGCGCCGAAGAGTACGAAAAGATGAAGGACAACCAGAAGACCGGCGAGCGCGGTTGGCGCATGGGCTTGTTCGCTGTCTTCCAGGCTGACACCGAGTTGATGGCGTCCGAGATCCTGAATCGCAAAACGCAGCCCGAGCAACTGGCGAAGGTAACCGCGCAGCTTGCCGACAAGCCGCTGAAAGGATCGACGCCACGCGGCGCAACGAGCCAGACCGCAGAAGCCGGCGTGCCGCGCCACTTTGACGACATCCCCTTCTAATTGACCACGGAGGCGCAGCCAGCAATGGCTGCGCGTGGAACATGACCGCTCTTACTCTCTTTCAGATCGCAGCCGAGTACCGCAACATTACCGATGTGCTGATGGACGCCGGCGTTGACGAGCAGACCCTGAACGATACCCTCGAGGCTGAAGTTTGGCCGCTCGAGCTGAAGGCTCAAAACTATGGCTTCGTGATTCGCAACCTGCAGGCGACCGCCGCCAGCATCAAGGAAGCCGAGGAGCAGATGAAGGCGCGGCGCCAGTCCATCGAGAAGCGCGCCGCCGCTCTCGCTGATCGCCTCAAGGTCGGGCTTGAAATCGCTGGCGTGTCGAAGCTGGATTGCCCTCACTTCGCGCTGACGATCAAGAAGAACCCGCCATCAGTCGAGATTTGGGACGAAAAGCAGATTCCGGCCGAGTTCATGCGCACGCCGGAGCCGCCTCCGCCACCCTCGCCTTCTCCTGATAAGGCGGCGATCAAAGACGCTATCAAGGCTGGCCGTGAAATTCCAGGCGCCAAGATGACTCAGGCAACCAGGCTGGAAATCAAGTAGGAGCTCGACATGACCCATATAACCATCATCATCGACGCTGCTGACATCGCACGCCACCAGGCCAATGTCGACGCATTCCTGGCTAAGCACCGTAATCAGCTGGCGCTCCAAGCATTCGCCGATGCGGAATTGGATGAAGCGCCGACCGATGCCGAACTGGTCTACGTGCTAGCGGAAGCGTTCGATATGTCGATGCCTGATATGGCTGATCGACTGGCGCGTGTGGATGTGGCTGCGCTGCGTGAGGCGGTGGCGCCATGACTACTCGCGGATTTGCATCGCTCGGGCTGTTCAACCCGAAAGACCATCTGAACGTTGGCGGGGCGCTCCGGGCGGCCGCTTGTTACGAGGCTGCGCTAGTCGCCGTGCAGGGGGATCGCTACCGCAAATCGAGCACGGACACGATGAGCGCATGGCGGCATATTCCGACGATCCATACGGACGATCTGATCTCGTCGATCCCGCTGGGCGCCGTTCCGGTAGCGGTTGAGTTCATCAAGACGGCGCGGCCATTGACTAACTACGTGCATCCGGAGAGCGCGTTCTACATCTTCGGACCGGAGGACGGTTCCATCTCGAAGCGCGTGCTGGAGCAGTGCCGCGATGTGGTCTATGTGCCGACGAGCCAGTGCATGAACCTTGCAGCAACGGTGAATGTCGTCCTATATGACCGCCTGATGAAGCGAGGTGGAGCATGACCGCGGACGGCGAAATCAACATCTTCCGGTCGCTCGACTTCATCCGCGACAACGCGCCGGCCTACGCCAAGGCGAAATCCGAGCGCGTCTTTCTAGAAGAGTTCCGCAAGGCGAAGAAAGCGCTGCTGATGCGCGATGCCGAGATTGCCGGCCACAAATCAGCAGCAGCGCAGGAGCGCGAAGCATATGCGGATCCCGAGTACCTGGCCGTATTGGAAGGCTTGAAAGCTGCAGTGGAACAGGAAGAGGCGCTTCGCTGGCTCATCGTCGGAGCCCAAGCAAAGATCGAAGCGTGGCGAACCATCGAAGCGAACCGACGCGCCGAAGCCAAGACCCTATAACGAGGACGACACATGACCGAACAACAAAAGCGCCGCATCGAAGACCGCAAGCCGACCGAGAAGCTGGATTGGGAAGATCCCGACGTCAAGGCATCCAAAGAGCACACTCGCCTCGCCAATGCGATGGCTGTTGCCGGCGCCGCCCTTCTCGCGCACACCGGCACCGCAGCCGCGCTCGCAGCAATCCCCAACACCGACCAGTACGTCGTCGCCGGCACGCTGGCGATGATCGCAAAGGTGCTGCCGGCAGAACCCATCCCGCCACTCACCGCGCCAGCACCGCTAACCGACGACCAAGCTCTTCGCGATCTGATGCCGAAGCGTACGGGCTTCATCAAGTGGTGCAAGGCGCGGGGCATCGACACCGGTGTTGAGAAAGACGCATGGGGCGCGCAGATTTTTAAGCATGCCCACGTTCAGTCACTTTGGACCGGCTGGTTCAATGCGCCAACGGAATTGCCCGCCGAGGCTGCACCAGCACCGCAGCAGAGCGAGCTGACCGATGAAGAAATCGAAAAAGTCATGGCTGATTGGTCCCGAAGCTCCAACAGCCGCCGTGAACTGTGCCGCGCCATTGAAGCAGAAGTCGCCAACAAGGCTGCGCCAGCCGCCCCGGTGCAGACCGCCGAGCCGAGCTACTGGAATTCGCAGCGCAAGATGATCGAGCGCGCGATTGTGGGCCTGCGTGACGGCTGGGCAACGCGGAAGGACGCCGATGATGCGCTTGCAATTATCGGATCGGGCTGGGCGGTGCAAGCAGAGCAGGCACAGGCAGAGCCGGCAGGCGTTCGCGAGTTCGTGCAAGCGGTGGCCCATAACTTCGATGTGTACAGCGAAGATGACGGCGAACGTTCGTGCCGGGGGTGCAGTGCACTTATCGTGCTCGATGGCATTAAGGATGTGACGAAGCACCGCCCTGACTGCATCGTGCCTCGCGCCAAAGCATGGCTCACCGCTCCCGCACTCCCCGCCCAAGCAGAGCAGGCAGCAGCAGTGCGAGCGGAAGTTCTGGACGATGTGGCGCACACGCTTTCGATGTGCCGTGGCTATGTCGAGAACCGGCTGGATGAAGGAACCCGCGAGCGCAACCCCATCATCATCGAAGCGGCCAATAGCGTCTTGGAACGCATCGATGAAGGAATTGCCGCTCTCGCCAAGGAAGCAGCCATAGAAGCGCCGAGCCAGGCCGCGCTGGACGTGCTAGCCGAGCGCCGCCGCCAGGTCGAGGAAGAGGGCTGGCATCCGGACCAGGACGACGACTACGAAGATGGTCAGCTTTCGATGGCGGCCGCGTGCTACGCGATGCAGGGCAACACGCCGAACTACGGACCGCCGCCTGACTGGCCTTGGGATCGCGACTGGTGGAAGCCTACCGACGATCGCCGCAACCTCGTAAAAGCCGGCGCGCTGATCATTGCCGACATCGAGCGCATCGACCGGGCCGCAGCTCAAATCACTACACCCAGCAATGACACTAGCGCCCAGGGCGATACTGGAGGCGATCGTGGTTGATACGAAAACGGGCGGCCCGGCGTTCGGGCAGGTGGTCGAACTGCGCTGCGTGCGCGTCGATCCGAATGGCTCGACCGAGTGGGAGCCGGAAGCGATGCTGCACGGCGGCCTGACGGTGCGCGACTACTTCGCAGCCAAAGCGCTTGCGGCTTTGATCGGGTTCGAAGGCAAGGAAGACTATCACCGGGGCGCGAAAGGTGTCCCGACCTTGGCGAAATTTGCCTACGAATACGCTGACGCAATGATCGTAGCCCGCGAGGTCAACGGCAATCAGGCCAGTGGCGGTGTGGCAAATGGCTAAGCCGAAAATGCCGCGCATCACTGAACCAGACGAAGGGCTGGTTCACTACAAGGCGGACAGCTTGAGCGGGAACGCAACGTTGTGTGGCTTGACCGACTTCCTCGGAGCTACGCCCGGCGAAGAAACCACCGCGTCCGTTACCTGCTCCGCTTGCAAATCAATCAAAGCCTACTGCGACAAGCACGCGGCATAAGGATAACCATGACCGACACCAAAACTATCGCCCCTACCGGCACAGAAGACGAAGTAATCGCACAGCAAGTGACCGCATGGCGCCGTGAGCAAGCGCGCCTGCAAGACTTGATTAACACCGCTACGGGAACTGCCGGCACAGAAGCAGGCTTTGACCTGGATAGCCTGACCCGCTACGAGCCTGAAATCAGCCAGGATGGCTATGGCCTTCGCAGCACTATGTCGGAATATCCTGGTTGCGGTGACTACGTGAAATTCGATGACGTTGCCGCCCTGATCGCTCTCGCTCGCCGAGCTGCACCGGATAGCGCAGCCCAGCCTGTACAAGCAGGAGAAGCAGTAGAGTTACCGGAACTGCCGCACCCGCTTGAGATCGACTGGCCGCAACTGCACAGCGAGGCGCTGGGCTGCGGCGTCGAAGATCGCGGTATCCGCGATCGCTACGAAGCCGCCGAATACGGCTGGCAGGTCGGCATGGAAGCCGCCGCCGAGCGCGTGCCTGAACTGATCTACGACGAAGAAACCGTGCTTGCCATTCAACGTGAAGCCTACGAACTCGGCCGCGCCAGTCTTGCCCCGGTATCCGCCCAGCAGGGCGCAGCCGAGCAACACAGTGCTGTTGAATGTGATTCCGCCCTGCGCGCGGAACCGGCAGGAGCGGGCGTGCCATCGCCAACGATGCTGGACTGGTCAAAAGTTAGCGCGGCAGCGCAAAAGGCAAACCGCGAATTCGGCCAATGGATGCCCGAGCGCTGGGTGCAAATCTTCGTCAACGCATACAACAAGGAATGAGCATGTCCAACGAAATTGAAATGCCTCGTTACCAGTCGCACAAGCAGGTTTGGGCGCTCAAAATCAGCGAAATTCGCACGTCAATCTATGCCGGCTTCTTCTCGATTGTGTTTGAGGACAAGGACTATGCATCTGTGCGCGTGGATGCCGAATGGGTGCGCGCCAAGAAGCCCGAGGCAGGCGGCTACTACGTCGTCTATCCCGGTGATGGATACGCATCCTACTCGCCAGCCAAGGCTTTTGAAGATGGCTATGTCGCGGTCGATGCTCAATCCGCAGCTTCCCGGTGCCGCGCGGAGGGCGGCGATACGAGCGCCAGCAACGTCTCGAATCTCGCAGCCAAAGCACCGGCAGCGCAGGCTGTGACTGACTATAACGACCCTACGCTGGCGTGCTCTTCCTGCGGGCTGACGATGGGAGAATCCCGCACTCTCGGCCATATTAAATTGGGCATCCTCGCCGCTTCCCCTGCCAGCACTCCCGAGGCAGCGACCGAGCAGCAGGATCAGGTGAATGTATTGCCGCCCTTCGCGGCACCCGCAGGCCAACAAGACATCGCTGACGCGGCCCTCTGCAAAAATATCAATGCGCTGCTTGCGCTGGACGCGGACGGTGCGCTGGTTCCGCATGGGATTGGCGGTCATGCCCGCGAGTTGCTGAAGCAAGCGGCTACGCGGCTCGCCGGTTCCGCGCGCCAGGGCGGAATCACGAACAACAGCAGCGCCAATCTTGCCGCCAACACTGCTGGAGCAGCGGCGACCAGCGAAGATGCGCTGGATGCCGGAATGTTTCGCTGGCTGGAGCAGAACCGCACTTGGCGCACGCGCTACCGCATCAAAGGCGGTAAGCCTATCGAATGGCAGATGCTGGACGATGGTGAGCCGTGGGGCCAATGGGGTGAACTTCGGAACGTGATCGACGCAGCCCGCGCAGTGGTAGCCTCCCGGTCCCGCGCGGAGGGCGGGCTTGGTGCGAAATGTGGCGGAACTGGCTGTCGAGACCTTTCATGTCTTGCATGCGGAGGGTCTGGTGAAAGCGGTCAGGAAGGCGAGCAGCCGACGAACAATAAAGGAGAGAGCAATGGCTAAGATGACCGCGCAGGAGCTGCACAACGAGATCGCAGCGGCACTTGGAAAACTTTCTGACTTGTTCGTGCCAGGGATAAAACTGAGCTTCATGGCGCGCATGCCTGGCAACGGCGAGGCCGATGTATTGGTTGGCGACGACAACGAGCCCGACGAAATGATCGCGCTCATAAATCGAAGGTTCAGCGCCCCTTCCTCCGCCCCTACTGCTGGTGGAGAGCGGCAGAGTATTGATACGCCGGAGTTTCAAGAATTGCTCAACTCATGGATCGCGCAGCGCAGCTACTACTCCTACGAGTCGAGCGAAGTCAAAAAAGCACGCGGCGCCCTCATCGCCCACATCGACACCTGGGCCGCGCGCAGTGCTGCGGAGGCATGGATCGATCTGAAAGAGCAGAAGCCGGATAGCGGGCAGCGCGTGCTTATCGCACTCAGCTCCGGTGTCGTGGTTGCTGGCTACCGCTTTGACAATGCCGGCTTCGTCGGATGGCACTGGGACGACACAGGGGTTGATGACGATGCAGAAGCGACCGCCACCCATTGGAGGCCTTGGCCCAAGCCCATCGGCGCTGCTCCTGCTCCTGGCAATACCGCACAGCCAAAGGAGCATCCGAATGTGGGATGAATTCTGGTTACAGGTCGCGCTCTGTCTCGGAGCAATTGTATTGGCGATCTGGCTGGTCGATGGATGGCATAGACCGGGCTGCAGTGGAGATTGCAGTCAAGGTGATGAGGCGTGTAACTGTGGGGAGGAGAACTAAATGGAACAGGTATTGTATAAAGTCAGCAGCGCAATGAAGCGCCTGGACGTCTGCCGGGCAACCATCTACCGCATGGCGGCCCGCGGCGAGCTTGAACTCGTGAAGATCGGGCAGCGAGCCACACGCATCACATCCGATAGCATCGAGCGCGCGATTGCCGCCGGTAAGGCAAAAACCTGATCAGGTATCATTGTCTAAGGCTGAATCTTTCTAACTCATCTGCGATTTGTAGCTAGATTTGTAGCTAGAAGGAATTGCAGATGAGTCGCCCGCCCTGAAACCATCATGGATGCTACGGATGAAGCAAAGAATGAGAATAGCGACTTTTAATCCTTATTTCTGGATCAGATAGTTTCTTCCAGCAACCGACAGTCTCCGCCCTTCCCTGCGCAGTTCAAATTTGTTGTATCTTCTGTACCTAACCGTAGCTTGCTGACGCGACGTCGATTTGTAGCTGGATTTGTAGCTAGCTACGATCGGATGGCTGGCTACAAATTAAAGGGAGGAAGACATGGCGAAACGTGGGGCCAACCTGCTTAGCGACATTCAGATTCGGCGGTGGATTGCGGCCGGCGAACCGGTTGCTAAGTCCGATGGCAGCGGGCTTACTTTCACGCTGTCGAAAGCCGGTACCGCCTCATGGATTCTACGCTATATGCGCGAGGGTCGAGCCAAAGAACTCACGATTGGCAATTACCCTGACATCAGCCTATCGGCAGCGCGCAAGCTCGCAAGTGAGCATAGGGTCTCAGTCGACAAGGGCGCTGATCCTGCCGCCCAAAAGCGCGTAGAGCGCTTAAGGATGCGTGGTGCGTGGACGATTCGACGCCTGGCGGACGACTTCACATCCAAGATTCTAGAGGCCGGCGAGCTAGCGCCAGGCACCATCAAGGCCAAAAAGTGGGATCTCGTAAAGGTTATCGTGCCGCGACTCGGTCCGCAAGAAGTTCAGACTATAACGTCTGATGAAGTGGTCGACATGCTGGAGCGATCCGGCCGCAGCTGGACGATGCTGAATAGGATATTGGGGACGGCCATACAACTATTTGATCATGCAGTCGGGCGTCGACTAATCAAAGTGAATCCGGCGGCCGGGATCAAGCTTAAATCCCTAGTTGGCCCGCGACCGCCAATACGCAAGCGAGTCATGCTGCAGGAGGATGAGTTGCGAAAGTTGCTGTCCTCGATCGACGACATCGGCGAAGAGAACGGTCTGGCGTTGAAGATTATGCTGGCAACCTGCGTCCGTACTGTGGAACTCGTTAAGGCCCGATGGGAGCATATCGACCTGGAGCGCGGGACCTGGTTTGTTCCTGATGAATCGGTGAAGACTCGGTCAGGGTTCCTTGTGCCGATAACGCCCACCGTAGCTGGGTGGTTCAAGGAATTGGATCGCTTGGCCGGCGGTTCGCCTTGGGTCCTGCCAGCGAGGGATCAGCGGCGAGAGGGTCTGCATGTGGGGATGTCCACGCTCTCCGCTGCGCTGATCCGGGCCTTTGCGAGGGGCGATATCGAGACACGTAGATTCACCCCGCACGACACAAGAAGTACAGCCAAGGGGCACATGCGGAACCTCGGCGTGTCGCGCGAGATATCCGAGATCGCGCTGAATCACGTCCTCAAGGGCATGGAGGCAGTGTACGACGTTCGCGATGAAATACCGGAGCGCCGGCAGGCACTTGAACTATGGGCGTCATTCCTGGTGGCGTGCGAGAAGGGCTTGCCGTGGAGCGTTGTGCCTCTAAATCGCCAAGTCGCCGCTTAGCTTACAGTAACCTGCGGCACCTCCTTCGCCACTTCAGCAACTCGCTCTGGCACTACCTGACGCCGCGGCTGCGGGATAAACGTCGATACCGGCATCGGCAGAAACAGCGGCTCGTCGCGCTGCGGCCCCTGTCGCTTCACAAAGCCAAGGTTGATGCCGCCCGGAGCCGGCCGAACGCTCAGCCGTAGCGGCGCTGGCGAAGGATCTTGTTCTGCGCTCAGCGGCCGGAAGTTGAAGAACAGCGTTTCGCCCTGCTGCGCCGCCAAGTGCAAGCGTCTCAAGCTCTCGGCGCGCACCGGCTGCTGTCGCGCGCTGCTGCTCGAGGACACGCCGGGCCAGAACAGCAATGCTCCGCAGCTACCACTCTTCAGGACCTGTTCGGCTGCCCAAAGCGCGTCCGCGGTGCGCTCGGAGCGCAGCCATAGCACTGACTCGGGCGAGACGCCAAGAGAGGCAAGTGCCAGCGCCTGAGGAGCGTGCGGCGGCTGCAGCAGTACGATCTTGGACTTTGCCACGGAGGCCAGCGCTGGAGCGATCAGGCGCATCTCACCTATTCCTGGCTGCTGCACCAGTAGATCGATCAACGTACCTACAGGCCATCCGCCGCCTGGAAGCTGGTTGGACAAGGCCGGATGCCCAGTGTCGACGCACCGAATCCGGCTTCGCCCAAGCTGGGACGCTCGCCAAAGCGAAGGATGAAGCGTCTCTAGATCGCTTGCGGTAGTCATGTTGATATTAGAAAATACTGTATATTTGCACAGTATAGCGTGACATAGTGGCTATGTCGAAATATCAACCGGCAATCGAATCGGAGGGGATATGGTGGATACGGGAATTCTTGAGGATCTGGATGCGGTGGACGAGGCGGCGCGGGAGGTCGTGCCGAGCGTCGTACTGCGCTATCGGGAGTCAGGCGTCTTGACGTGGGCGCTCATGCATCGGATTGAGGCTGAGGTGCTGGACGAGCTCGAGGCGACTGGCGCGCATCCGCTGGCCGCCCTCAGCATGATCCGATCGTCGCCGGTATGGGGATACCCGCGCGATGACCGCCCTGCGTCGTTTGGCAATGCGTCTGCTGTGCCGGCGATCTTCCTGCAAATTGAGCGGGCTTGGAAGCGGGTTCACTGACCATTCATTAGACGAAGCACTCGACGTGACGATCGAATTGCTCATTCAGCCGCAACCCATTCACAGCTCATGATTCTATCGTCGACCACCTCAACAGGGCTAAGCGCCAGCAGAAGTTTTAAGGTAGCTGTTTCGGCTATATAGGTCACACATCGCGGGGAGGACTTTAGGAAATCGGCAACACCACGGCTCCTGCATTCGTCCAGTGATCCGATGCAAACAAGGTCACCTAAGCCACCCATTTCGAAGTGAGGCTCAAAGGAGAATAGTGCGTACTTTTGGTCCATGCTGAATTATAGTTCATCCGCCTCAGATGCAGTGTCAAGACTAGCCCTAAATTCTGCTAGTGGAACATATATCTGATCATCGATCACATTAAGCGACAATCAGTTCGCCGTACTTCTCGTTGATGTAGTGGAGCGGGACGAAACATTCGTCAAACTCTCCGTCCTCGACATTGTGTAGCATGATGACGCCGTGCCAATGCTTGTTTCCTTGTGGCCCGAGATAGTCCTCGTCGTGCTCGTAGCAAGACCCTGCGATGATCGCCGTAATCTGCCTACCGTCCGCCTTGACGCCGGTTGCCGACTGCCTGCCCTGCTGGTGCCCGGCGATGCATGACATGTGCTTTTTGTTCAGCATGGCCTGTGCCGACGAAGCTGGTCGGCCCATAGCGCCAGTCGTGAAGTAATGCGCGAAGGCGATGCCCTCGATGACCACCACCTCAAGGAATGGATAGACCTCCCAGCCGTATTGTGCGTACATCAGGTCGTCCGTCGAGATGGTCCCGTCCAACAGTGGCTCATCGTCGATGGTACGGTTGATGCGGTTCTCATGGTTGCCAAGCGTGAGCACCATGCGGGGGCGATATGGCGACTTCTTATTTCGGACTCGCATGAGGTTGTAGTCACGCAGCGGCCCAAGTAGTGCCTCCATTCCCTCATGCGCAGCCTTGATGTCTGCCTTGTACCGTCGTCCCTCGTAGGACCGCTTTCCTTTATCGTAGCTACTCAGGCTCTGCATGTCCGCAAAGTCGCCAGCGTGTACGATGATGTCTGGCTTCTTGTCGAGGATATAGCGGCCTATGCTACGTAGAAATCCGAGGTCGTCGCCAGGCTTAACCTGGCTGTCTGGGATAAACAGGATCTTGGTCATGCTCACCTCATGGATTAGTGCGCGCCAGGATCAGCGCGAGCAGCTCTGCATCGTTGGTAGTGGCGCGGATGTCATCTGCCCAGATAGGGACGGAGCCGCGGCTCTTGGTCTGGACGACGAAGAACAGCGCGCCATCCTCTTGCGCGAAGGCGCGCATCCGGTCCATTAGTTCGGCCATGGCTATTTGGGCCAAGCCTGGACGGTCTTGGCATGGCGGGCGGCACAGTCGGCGTACTGGCGCAGCAGGTCGATTGCCCATAGCTGCCAGACGTCGTAGTCCGGCGCATCAGGCTTCACGATGGCCGGACAGGGAGCAGCGAGCGCGCTATCGAGGGATGGCCGAATTGGCGGCGTCGATGGCGGAGTCGAGGTTGCGCACCCTGACGTCATCAGGGCGGCAATCGACAGGGAGGCGAGGCGCATTGCGTAGCTCCTTGGTGAGCGCCGTCAGCTTGGGCGCGAGGGTGGCGCCGACGGCAGCGTATTCGGTGGCAGCTTGGTGGATCGTCGCGGCATCGGCCTTCAGCGTGCTAAGCGCCGTGGTGGCTTGCTCGGCTTTCTCCTTGGCGTGCGCTGCCTTCATCTCGGAGAGCTTGGTGTTCAGTCGCCAGCCATTCACCAGCCATCCGGCACCGAAGGCCAAGGTTGCGACTATGACGGCGGCGGCGATCTGCAGCAGGAGCTTGTACGGCGCGAGACGGAGCATCAGGGCGGCGATCATGTCAGCCCCTTTAGGCACAGCTCGCGCTCACGCTGGCGGCGCTTGGTCAGCCCCGCCACCTCGCGCCCGCCGACTCGGTTCCAGAGCAAGAGCGCATCGCAGGCGCCGCGCATGTCGCCGGCATTGGCCTTGCGAGCCATGCTGCTCGAGCAGAAGTTGGTGACACCGATATTGAAGGCGGCATCGACGAATGCGACGCGCTGGCCGTCCGTTAGCCGGTCCATCAGTATGCACTTGGCGATGCCGGTGGCGTGTCGATCCAAGTCGCGGTCCAGCTGTGCGGCACACTCGGCCGGCGTGTACGTCTTGCCCCACTGCGCATCTTCGGTAGCGCCCGTGCAATACGTGAGGACGCCGCCAAGATCCTTGTAAGTCGCGTAGACAGTGCCTTCCTGCGCTGGTGTGAACACCAACAGGCTGGCGGCGGCAACCGACCCGACGATGGCGGCAAGGCCGCGCTTACCAGGTCTATTTGGTAACGCCATCACTGACCTCCTTCTGTGCCATCACCCGGGCGGCAGTCGCGGCGATTGATACGACAGCGGCGATACCGGCAAACACGCCGGGCCGGATCGATGCCGGCTGCCAGATCTGCACCACTATTTCGCCAGCGCCGAATAGCGCCGCAGCCACGTTGAACTTGACCGACCAAGCCTTGCGCAAGATAGTCGGCCAGTCATCTACGAGTCGCATTGGTCGCCCTCCTTAACCTTTCGGTCACGTCGTGCCCTCATCGGCGCCGAGTGATAGAACTGGAAGCAGATCCAGAGAATCGATACCAGCGCCGCCAAAGGTGGTAGCGCATTCGCGAACCATCCGGCGATGGTGACGGTTGCGGCGACCGTCGATGCGGCGTCGAAGACGTGTTTGATGTGGTCCATGTGGACTCGCTGGTGACCGCCGTAGCGGATTGGTTGAGGGGAGTTGGTGGCCGGTCGGCGCCGGCTAAATCAGTATTTGTCGCAGTGGCCCGGATCTACCTTGTCGAGAAGCCGACAAAGGATGCACGCCCATCGTCTCCCCTCTTTTCGTACGCGTTGCGCCCTTTCGCTCATGTATTCGCTATCGTCGCCGCCAGTTGAAGCATTGCCGACCCGGTCATAGCCTTTGGCGATGGTCCACGCGCGCGGAGAGCCGACAAGGATCGAGATGAGCATCCATGGCAAGGTGATCGCTGCGCACAGCACGCACACCAGCCAGATGCCGAGCAGCCCTACACGCGCCATAGCGACCTCGCAAAAGAAAAGCCGCCCGTAGGCGGCTCAGTGGAAAGGATGGATTTCGACTACAGCGCCAGGATCTCGGCGGCGCGCCCCTGCTCGATCAGACCGGCGCCTTCCAGCTCCTGTACACCCTCGATCGTGGTCGTGTAGGTCAGGTCGATGTTGTCGGACACGTTGACCAACTCCAGGTAGTCCTGAATGGCGATGTTGGCCTGTGCTTCGGTGCGAATGGCGACGCGTTCCGCTGCGGTGAAGCGCTCAAGGAATGCGCGCTTGGTCAGGCTCGTGACGACGTACGAGGCCACAAGATTGGCCAGCTGGCCGTCGATCAGCTTCTGCATGAAGCCTTCAGGCGTCAGATGCGGGTTGCCCACGTTGTATGCATCCAGAGCGCGCTGCAGTGCAATCGCCTTCGGGTTGTCGGTAATGCTGATGGCGTAGTTCATGATGCCCTTTCATTTAGGTGCAAACGAAGATTTGCGGACGAACCGTAACGGCGGCGCTCGACATGACGACATAGGCGGTCAGCTTCGTTACCGTCGCCGCGATACTGCTCTGTCCGAGGATGGCGTAGGCATTCAGCTTCGGGACTGTGATGCTCACCGCGTACGGTCCGGTAATTGCATAACCGGATAGCTTTGATACGTCCGCCATGGCTTAGGTTTCCGATTGAACGCCGATGTTGAAGCCGGCAGCGGTCAGGTCCGTGCCCACCCAATTCGACGCTGTGACCGGGTTGGTGGCGAACACATTTTGTATGCGCCCGAGCGCTGCCGGCAAAGCAATCGCCGCGCTGTTGCTGTTTGTGCCGCCGGTACGCACGTTCATGCGGATGTTCTGCGGCCCGGTTCCACCCTTCACCGCACGCGCGCTAATGCAAACCGCCTTGATCGCGTTGTTGCCGGTAATGCCGCTGGAGCCGACCGTGAACTGCGCAAGCTGCCCAGTCGTCCCGCTGGTGATAACGGTGGTGTCGTTCAGCGTCGTCTCGTTGATCGATGTGACGCTACCAGCATCCCAACCGAACGTGTTCCCATTTGCGGTGGGCGCCATGGTGACGAGGGACAGGTCGCGGGTATCAGAATCGGAGCAGATGACCTCCGACCAGTATGTACCTGAACTCCCGCCTATGGCCGCACAACCGACTGTGAAGGACGAGAGCGCCGTGTTGCCATCCGTCGTGATATCGCCGGAATATGTTGCGACAAGGGTCCCCTCAATGTACACATCGACCTTGCCGCTCGTCCCATATGTGACCGCGACGTCGATTTTCTGGACGGCGCCCAGTGGCAACGTATAGGAACTAGTCGCCAAGGTGGTGTAAGTTCCGGCGGCATTCCTTTTGGCGATAGTTAATACTGTGGAGCTCCCATTGGTACGAACCGCCAACCGGCGCACCGCTCCGCTATCACTAAATGAAACCAAGTCGCAGGCGGTCGAAGCTGATACCTGGGATGCAAACACCCTTGCGGTTAACCACAAAGTGGACTGTGGCGACGACAGAGCTCCGCCCCATCCATCAGTGGCGCCATTGGACGAGCCAACCAGCAGAGAGCAACGCGTATTGGCACTGCGCCGGAATGCGGTATTGGTGTCGACCGAGCAAACGCCGAACTTCGTAAAGTCGTGGTCTTCCCCGCCCATAAAATAATATGTGGCCATTGGTTTCCTTGTTAACGAGTGCCAGCCAGCACGAAGCCGATGTCAGCCAGCGTTGTGTCTGCCGTCGACGGGGCGACAACTGAAATAATGTCGCCCGACGCGCAAGTAAAGCCACTCGCCGAGATGAAAGTTGCAGAGGTGGCAGCAGCAGCAAAACGGATCGTGCCAACACTGGTGCCGTTCTTCTGCACGTCGAAGTCAGTCTGCGCGGTAGCTGCGACTCGGGCGCGGCCGACGCTTCCCGCGAGTGCCGCGGCGAAGGAGACTGCTCTTGCTACGGGGACGCGCGTCACCAGCGCGCTTGCGCTTGGAACGCCCGGGTAAAATGCAGTCAGGTCGAATGGCTGCGCCGGCAAGTCGGCTTGAACGAGCGTGCGCATGGTCGGCACATCATCCGCACCGGTCGCCGGCCCGGCTAGGAACGTATTCTTGATTTGCGTCTTGAGCGTCACCGCCAGCGTGCCAGCGCCGGTCACTGGCGAGCCCGAGACGTCGAACAGAGCGCTCGGCGCGGTCAATCCGACGCTTGTGACAGTCCCGCCGGTCCCGGTGGGATAGCTAAGAGCCGTCCAGGAGCTTACCTGCGTCGGGTCCGAGCCCGTGATGACGTAGACCTTGCTGTTGTCCGAGCGTGCGCACCAGTCGCCTTTCTCGCCGCTCAGGGCAAGCATGGCTGCTTGGTTCGATGCCGTGCCGAGGAAGTCGATCACGGCGAGATTCGGCAATTGGGTGACCGGGAGCTTCCCGTCGCCGCCGAGGCTCGCGTAACCGTTCGCGGCGCCCTTCTCCGATTCTTTCTGGTATTGCGCGTGCGGGTCGCTATCAGCCACGTGCGCACTGACGGCTGATGCCGCCGTTCCCGTCGGTTCGGCCCCGACGTCGCCAGCATCGAGAACGACGTCGCCGGTTTGTCCATTCACGCTTTCCACGGGGGCTGAACCACCGCCGCCGAGCACGCGCAGATCGGTGTAGCTCGTTACCGCGGACACTCCGGTCACAACGGTATAAAGTGGCGTGCGACCCGTCGTGAACCCAGTCTGATTCACCGACACGGAGCCCGCGCCAGGATCAGCCTCAACGTAGTTCGTCGCCGACGCTGTTAGCGTCACCGTGCCGTTGGCGATCTGCGTAGGGGTTCCACCGGTCGACACCGTGCCGCCGTAGTAGCCGAAGGTCAGCCCGGCAGAGGAAACTGCGCGCCGGCCGTAAAGCATCGCTGGTGACGCTGCGTCGAGCAGAGCGTTCGCCGTGACCTCCTTGTTGGACTGCGAGGCGCTTATCAGGTCGAGGTTCGTAGAGCTGTTTGCCATGGAGGCCCCAATAAAAAAAAGGCCGCTCGATGGCGGCCTTGGCTGAGTTATTTGATGCTAGATCGTGGCTGATGCCGGGTATCCCCGCCCGACTACGGCGCTCATTTGATAGATGCGTACCGACACTGATGCTTGCGGCGAGCCGAAGTCGGCGACCTGGTCGGCGGTTGCGTACGTGCAGTTGGGCGCGGTCGCGTCAATCGTCCGCACGACCGTAGAGCCGTTCATGATTTCGACCTGATACGCCTCTGCTGCCTCACCGAGCGGCACATCCACATTCGACCGCCACTCCCCGGACAAGCGCGTGCGACGCGTCCAGTTGATCGTAAGGTTGCCGCTCGCGTCGCGCCCGCCGCCGACATGTACCGGCGCATATGGCTTGAGGGCGGCGCCGTTGTTAGTGAAGGACTGCGCCATCGCGCTCGACAGCGTCGCGCCCGACGTCACCATTTTGTACAAGCGCGTCTTGCCGATGTCCGCCGTCTCCTGGGCGATGCGTTTGACGGTTGCCGGGGTGAGCAACACGAACCGTTCGCCCGTTGCATGCGTTGCCATCGCCGCCTCCGTGCCGCGCCGGCCGCGCAGAAAGCCGCGCAGCGTGTACGTGCGATCGGCATTTAGCGTGGCGTCACGAAAATGCACGATCTCGTCGCCGATCAGGGCCGACTGGATACCTTCCAGAAGATTCGCGTAGGAGACTGAGGCGAGCGTGCCATTCGTCAGCGACACGTTGACGGTGTTGATCTCGTCGACCGTGTTGCCGCCGCTGTAGTCGCCAAGGGCTCCAGTCGTGCGTCCCATCGTTGCGCGAGACGTGAACGTGGTCACCACCTGATACGACGCCCCGTTATCGCTCGACTGGTACAGCGTCGCCCCTTGCCAGCCTGTTGCCGCGCTGGTGGCGGCAGCATAGAAGCCAGCGTCGTTGTCGCTATCCCGTAAAGCATTTACGTTCATCAGAATAGCTCCATCAGCGTTACGCCGGGCTGCGACACCGTCCCACCGTTCGGCGGAGTCTCGGTGACGACCACATGCGGTGCGTAGTAGGTCGATTCATCCGCTACCGCCTCGCACTGCAGCACGCCGCGTGGCGTCGCCGTAACCTTCGTCAGCCGCATCAGGTGTTCTTTCACGACGACCAGATCCGTTGGTTCGAGGTAGGCGTATTTGCGCGGCAGGCTGAACTCGTACGATAGCCGCTCGGCCCATGCCGCATGCAGATTGACCTCGGCCACCTCCTGAGCCTTGGTGTCGGTCAGCACGAGCGGCATGTCGACCGTCTGCTCGTCGCCGCTCGACCCGATCAGGCGCCGGGCCTGCTTCGCCGCCTGGTTGTAGTCGTCAGCCGCGAGCATGTACTTGACATTCACCGCGCGTGGTAGCTCAACCTCCATCCGGCGTACGGTCTTGAGTGGGTCGATCGCTTCACCGCCAGCGTCATGCGCTGCCAGGTCGTCATCATCGATTATCGTGGCCGTCTTGCTGCCGCGTTTGACGAACTTGATAATGCCCTGCGACTCGACCGCATCAAAATAATAGGCTGGCCTGAGTGCGTCGACCGCCGCGCGAACCTGCGTCTGGCGCGCGATCACGTAGCCGTCGACGATGTCGTTCTCAAGCTGAGAAACATCGTAGCGTGACTCCCCGGCGCGCTCCGACAGGTCCGCAACCACGCTGGCCAGCGATACCCCTGCACCACGCACGCCCACCGCAAAGGTGAAGATGTCATTGCCTGCCGCGTCACCGCCCCATGAGCCGCTGTTGATGACGGCGATCCGGTTGCGGGAGTTCGGCAGAGGCACCGGGAGCAGCACGCTGCCTCCCATATTGACCGCACTCTCATCCCCGTACAGAAGCTGGCCGCCGAACATCTTGCACTCGTCGGGGAACGATTCAATCGTGAAGTCAGCTGGGTTCATGACGACGAGCCCGTCAGCATCGTTCCAGATGATGCGGTCGATCGTTGGCACGTAGACGGCGTTCAGGCGCGTCGCCGAGCCCATGTCGGTCGGCGTGACCAGCGTCTGTGTCGCAAAGTCGTAGTAGCCGATACCGATCGAGACGTTCGTTGCGATCGCGATGAGCCGGTCCCGGACCGGGTCGTACAGCTCCAGCCCCTTGTTTGCTAACAGGGTCCCATTCATGAAAACGGAGTTCGTACGAAGCACCGCAAAGCCGTGCGGACCGCACTCGATCAACTTGGTGGCGGAAATATAGGACAGGCCATAGTTGTCCGGGTCAGACCCGTCCACGTCGCCGAAATAGTCGCTGGAGCGAGCATTCAGCATGCGAAGGCGCTGCTCGTTCTCACTGTAAATAATGTCGACCTTGGGATATGTCAGCGTACTGATGGTGGCTGTGAACGAATCGCAGCTCACAAGCGCGAAGACAGTCTCGTTTTCCTGAATGACCCCGATGGCGTTCTGATTCGGGTCATAGGCGATCGAGCACGGAAAAATGGCATTGAACTCATTACCCAGGTAGAGCAGGTCTTCCGCGATCGGCGCAGTGGTAGATACCTTCTTGAGATACCAGTGATAGTCGCCATCGTACGAATAGACCGCGACATACAGGTTGCCGGCGCTATCCATGGCGGTCGGATGGGCGCCTTCGGAGACGAACATCCGGTCAGCAGTGGTTGTGCCCGCTCCATAGTTACCCAGCTTCACCGGGGGAATGTCGTACAGCCTGCCGCCGCCGACAACCGTATAATCGGTGCCGCACGTTCCGCCATCGTCACCGGTCGTCACTTCAAAGGTGAGGAACGGCAGACGATTGACGTCCTTGGCGAGCGGGTAATCCTCGAGCACGACGTATGCCGTGCCGCGATATGCCGGCGCGAAACCGACACCCTTGTCGGCTTCGATCAGCGGATCCGGCATCTGCGTCTCAGCGCCAAGGTAAATTCGGACGTTGCCGCCTTCCAGGGCGACGCCGTCATAGATCAGCCGCTTTTCCGGACCGGCCCAGATGCGCAGCACGCCACCGATCGGACCCTCGCAGATGGCGACCGCGAAGTTACCGTAGTAGCTGTAATTGACCGTCGTCTGGCTAGGGCCGCCCTTGCCGCCCTGCTCCGTCTCGGACTGAACTTCCTTGATATCTGTTTGCCAGATGACGTTGCCTTGCAGCGGCGCCGTACCGTAGACGATGGGCATGGGCGAGCCGTATTCCGAGCGCTGCGGCCGAAGGTCATCTAGGCGTGGTCCGTATTGCGTAGGCAAGCTATCGAACGACGATCCGATGGCGCCGCCGATCGAGCCGCCAATGGCGGCGCCAATCGGACCAAGCGGGGCGCCGATGATCGCGCCAACGACCTGACCGATAATTTGACCGCTCATTCAACCCCCGGAAATGCATACGCCTGCACGATGCGTGCGCGCCAGTCGTCGCTCAGGCCGTGCTCTACGACGCGGCGAGCGGATAGATAACTGTGGATGATGCCAACGTCGGTGACGATGGCGATGTGCTGCGGCTGTGCGTCAAAGCGCATCAGCAGGAAGTCGCCTGGTTGGAATGCGTCGACAGGCGTACCGAAAGCATCCAGCGCCTGCTTCAGACTTCTGCCGTCCGGCGTACGCGAGTACCCGCCCTGGTCGCCTTCGGTCGAAATGCCAACGTCGCGCGCCACGCAGACCAGCAGGCCGGCGCAATCGATGCCGGCGCGGTTCCGACCCTGGTGGTGATACCTGCAGCCGATATACGACCTCGCCGCGGCGACGATCTGCTGTCGTGTAACCATGGTCTCTCTTACGGTTCCGCCTCAAGCTGGCGTGTAGGTGAACTTCCACTGGTCATAGGGCCAGTAGTAGGTAGTCTGCGGGCCGTAGGAGCCATCGCTCCAACCGGTTGCGGATACGATCTTTCCGAGTGCCGGGATCGACAATCCATAGTGAGGCATCGGCCGCATATCGCCCCACGTTGCCCCTCCATCGGAACTGCTGAACGCAACGTTTGCCAGCACGGTATCGGTTAGCCCGCCAAGGTACCCGTTTGTCATCAACTTTCCGGCTGCGGCGTCCCACTCCACACGATTCAGCCAGAGCGGAAAGAAGATGCTCGTGACCGGGCTCCAGGTGATGCCGTCGGAACTGGACATCATGGCGTAGGCCTTTGCCTCGCCTACCTGTGCTGGCATGGATTCGCCGCACGCGAAGAACTTTCCGACTTCGGCAATCCACGACACCGAATGCCACTGGCCGTAAGGCGTGTCGCGCAAGGTCCAGTTGATGAAGTCGGAGCTGGTAATCGCACTCCTGCCGTTGTTCGTGTCGTAGACAACGACGAATCGGTCAAGCGTTGGTGAATACGCGACGTCAACATTACCGAGCACATCCGTTTCCTGAAGTGGTAGCGGGTAAGTCGACCACGTCAACCCGCCGTCGTGGCTGATACCGCCGATTGCGCCGTTGCGGGTCCCGACGCCGACCGTGACCCCCTTACTCCCCACCTCCAGCATGCTTGCCCAGTTGATGTCGGGCGCACCAATCAATTCATGCCACGTGTAACCGTCATCGCTGTACGTCGTGTTGTACGGCACATAGGAACCTTGGAACGTGCTGCCACCAGGGAAAGTCGGAAGCGTGTACATGAGGAACTTCTGCGACTGGCTATTCCACATGAACACAGTGCGCCATCGCGCGTCACCGGTGGGCAGGGTGACGTTGGTCCAACTCACCCCATCGGAACTGACCAGAAAGTCACCGCCTACACTTTTCCCGAACTCGGAAGCGCAAACCACAAGGCCGAGCGTAGGAGACCAGGCAATGAACGCCCATTGGCTGTTTGGCGGCGTATAGGAATTCCAGTTCAGCATCCTGGAACTGGACGAAATGTATCCTTTGTTGAGCCTGAAGTCGACATTGAAGGCGATGCCGCCCTTGGTTTCTGTATATATAACTGGACTACCATCGACGACTTCCGGCGGAGTCGTGGTGTAGTCCTTGTAGCGGTAGTCGTATCGTGAGCTCAGATAGGCTGCAAGCTCTGAGGAAGTTGGCGCTCGTGTCGTTGAAGTTACGGTAGTCTGCGAGGAGATAGAGCCGCTAATCGCCACACCGTAGATCGTACTCGATCCGCTGCCGACCAGTGTCGCGCCGCCAGACAGGTCAATCGCATAGTATCCATCAACAAGAGCGGTTGCGGGCTTCACCACGAAGGAAGTCTCGGTGCCATTGGGCTGCACGACACCGCTAACGGAGCTCGAGGAACCTGTTCCTCCACCCGTTCCGCCACCAGTGCCACCACCACTCGACCCGCCGGAGCTCCCGCCGGACCCGGCATCGTCGTAATGCACCCCGCCCTGACGGTAGATCTTGCTGCCAGGTAGATCGGGGAAACCGCGGAAGTTGATGCCGTTGTTATGCTGGCCGATGCAGTCTTCCTCAAAGCGCTTCATGCACCCCTTGTAGACGGTGTACGTGTCGTCTCGCTCGATCGGCTCGTACATCGCATGGGTCAGCTCGACCTGACCGAAGCTGCTGCGCTTGACTTCCATGCTGCGGCCGGCATTGGCACCACTCGTCCAGGTGAGCTTGCCACCCATGAACCAGTCGTTCGCTTCGGTACGCGTCGGATCGACGATGAGGATGTTGGCGACTGCCGATGAGACAGCGCCGCTTACCGTGATCGCGGCCAGGTCTACCTTGCATCGATCGTCGCCTAGGTCGGCGGTGCATTCCTTGGTGACCAGCCGCACGATCGTACGCGTGTACGCCTGCAGCAGGCCGCGAAACTCCGCGGTGAACTTCGACCGACCACCGCGCACCTCGCCCAGCTTGCCGAAGCGCAGATCATTCCTGCCTTGCGTCACGTCGTTGTAGTTGACCTCGAAGACCTCGATCTCGGCGTAGTCCCATAGACCCGAGTGAATATCGTCGTCGGTGATCGCCGGCCAGGCGAGGAACCCTTCGACCTCCAGGTTATCCGGATTGAGCTCGGCTGAGCTTTCAATGTTCGACGCGGTATAGCTCTGTGCTGATTTGTAGGTCAGGCCACCGAACACGATGTCGCGGTCCAGGGAGGTTGCTGCAACTACCGTGCCGTTGGTCAGAGTCGCTTTCCAGCAGGTCGCAAAGGTCGTCGTGCCGCGTGCGTAGCTGGCCTTAAGTGCAGTCGAAAGCGACTTCATTCACGGATCTCCTGCAGGATGGCGGCCGGACCGGAGGCATACCGAGTCTCGAATGGACCCGGAGCCACCATTTCCCACTCGACGTAGTCGTTCATGAAGTGGACCGGCACATAGAACGCACCGGTCCAAGTCAGGCTTTCGACTGCCGGCGAACCGGAGATCGTCACCTTGCCAGTGAGCGGGTCCACGGTTGCTGTCGTAGGGGCGCCGTTCTGATAGATGGTGACAGCACCTTTAGGGCGAGTGATGCGGCGGTCCTTGGTGCGGCCTGATACCGGATCCTTATACCGCTTCATCAGCTGTAGCACGCCCGGCTCGACGATCGAGAGAACGCCGCCCGAAGTGACCCGGCTATCCTTCGGGTCTTCCATCAGCATCCCGTAGGCGCCGCCCTCGGTAACTTCAAACAGCGCCTCGATCGTCTGCCAGTAGCTAACCTGCATCGGAACAATGCCGACCTCGTACTCGCGCAGGGTGGAGGTCCAGCCGATATTGATCGACTGGATGCCCGAGTCCATCTCGACGCGATCATTTCTGCGCATATTCTTGCCGCGCACGCCTGCTGCAATGACGTTGTTTGGCAAGATGACGTCAGCCAGTACGGTGATCGGCATTAGTTGTTCCTCGACGATGCGCGGGCGCTTCCGCGATATGCGGCAGCGGCGACCTGCTGTTGCGTTTGGCGGGTTACTGGACCGCTACTATGGAAGTTGATGACCTGATGGATCACTTGACCATCGCCTTTCGACGGATTCGCTTCCACTTTTCCGCCCTGCGATCCCATCATCAGGTACTGCTTGCCGGCGACCTCGAGCAACTCCGGACCCTTCTCGTTGACGCGGTACATGCCGCCGGCCGAGACAGGGCCGCCAAGTTCGCGAGCACCACGAACCTTGATCGCGCCCTCGGAGTTGCCAGCCTCCTTCACGCCGAGACGATCGAGAACGCCGGCCAGCACGTTCGCGGATGAATCGCCCTTGCCTTCGCTGCCTGCGATGGTTTGCAGTAGCGTCGATACGGTCGAGCGCGCTTCGGCCGCCTTGGGGGATTTCGCAGCTTCGGCAACAGGCGACTTCGGCGACTTCGATTCGGCCAGGATGCGAGGAACCGCGCTCATACCGAGGTTGTCGCGGTGGCGCGGATCGTCGGCGCGCAGCACTTCCTCGCGCTTTCCTTTCGGTCCACCCATCAGGATTGCCGGAACTTCGTTGTGCTTGAGCTTCTCGCTGACCTTGTCTGCTGCTTTGCCGACGATTCCGCCGGTGTGGTAGCGCGGCGCACCGGCAAATAGTCCCATCGACACATTGCGGGTAGCTGGTGGTTGACCGATAATGCCGCCGCTATGGAAGACTCCGGTCGATGCTGCTGCAGCCTCGTACGATGCTGCCGAACCACTTCCGCCGAACAGGCTGGCAAAGAAACTGCCGATTCCACTGCCGCTTCCACTCGATGCGCTGCTACCCTGCATCGCCATTACGGCCGACTGGAACAAGCCGACGATTCCCGGCAGGCGCACCATTGCCTCGCCACCCGCCCCGGCCGCACTTGCTAGCTTCAGCACGTCGGATGCAGTGGTGACCGTCTGCTTATCGAGGATCTGCAGTGACTCAGTAACGTCCGACTGCACGCCAGCCAGGTCGGAATCGAGCGGAGGCGGCTGAGTGGAATCGGAGCCTTGCGGCAAACCGGCACCTTGAGCGGCACCGGTCGCGGATGATTGTCCGCCCTGAGACTGAACGCCAGACAGCGGCTTGCTCAGCGCGTTCGCAGCGTTTTCCGCAGCGGTCTTGAGAGCATCAAGTGCCCCGGTCGACGCACTGATAGCGGCAGTCTGCTGCAGCAAGGCCTGCTGTTTCGGGTCGGCTTCGACGCCAAGAGCCTTCTTGAAGAAGCCCGCGAGCATGCCGTCGCCCTCGGTCAGCCCCTTGAGTTGGCCTTCGATGAGCTTTTGCATCGGCTCTTGAATCAGAACCTTGCTCATTGCGGCGGACACCTGCTGAGCTGCCGGCTCAAGAACGGTCTTGCGGAGCGCATCGATGGCGCTCTTGCCCTTCGATTCCACCTTCAGTCCATCGCTCTCGCCCTGCAACTGGTCGATGCGCTTCTTCAGTGTCGCCTTGTTGCGCTCGTCCTTCTCCTGCGACAGGTAGCCGCGCAACTGGTCGATGCGCTTGTCGTACTCATCCTTCTGCGACTTGATGTCCTGCTCTGACTGCGTGCGGCGCTGGCTATAGAACTCGGCGAAAGCGTTAGGCGCATTGCCGATAGTCTGCGACAGGCCTGCGGCCAGTTCGCGGTTGGCGTCGCGGAGCCTGTTCAGGGCGGGATCGATCGCGTTGGCGGCTTTGGCATATTCGAGTGCCAGATCGGCGGCGAACGCCTTGATCTTCGGATCGGTCGATGCGTCAGCAAGCTCTTTAGCCTTGGCTGCGAGTGCGCCAAGCTGGGTAAGCTCGGTCGAGCGAAGTCCGTACAGGCCGCGCTCAGTTTCCAGGAGTGATTTACCAGACTGCTCGGCGGCCAGCAAGTACGCTTCTTCGGCGCGCGTGCTGGTGCTAGCTAGAAGCGAGGTTTGCCGTTGGACTTCGTTGAACTGGTCGGTGAGCGTGATTGCACGTGACAGGCCATCGACATCAACTTTCGGCGCGCCCGGCAGTTTATCGGCCTGCGCTGCCAGTACCTTGGCGCTCGCGATGACGGTTTGAGCGCGCAATGCCGCAGCGCCTGCCTCGTCGCCCTGCATCTGGAGAAGGTTGGCGCGGTAGTTGGTGACCTGCTCGGCGAGCTGCTTGAAGCTGGCGGTCTCCTCTTGGTTCAGGAGGACGATATCGTTCGACTTGCGCGTCTTGACCTTGTCGCGGTCAACGTCCACCTCGTTGATGCGAGTTTGCAACTGAATGCGCGTAGACGGATCTTTCTCCTGCTTTAGAGCCTGCTGAAGGCGCGTCTGCTCCTTGTCCAGCGCATCAATCTGTGCCTTCGCGGTGTTCTCGATGGTCTCGCGGCGCTGCTCCATGAGTTCGCCGAGCGACAGCGTGCCAGCACGATAAGCGCCCTCGACGAATGCATTCTGGAACTGGTAGGCGTCGCGTTGCTTTTCGAAGACGTCGTTGATTGTCTTCAGGTCATTCTGCAGTTGGGCGCGGAGAACTTGCGACGCCTCGCTGTTTTTTGGGCTCGCGAACTCCTTCTTGAGCTCAGTGAGCGCAACCTTCTTGTCGGCGGTGCTGACGGGAGTCCCGGCGACCTCGGCATCCTTGAAACTACGGTTCAGCTTGTCGAGTGCATCCTTGTACGCGGACGCCGCTTTCCCGCGCTTCAGGTAGCTGTCGATGACGGTCTTTGCGGCGATGCCAGCTTTGGCCGCCTCGGCTTTGTCGGCCTCGTTGACAGAATCCGCCTGCTGTCGGGCCTGCCCGGCCAATTCATCCTGCAACTGATATTGCAGGCCTGCGGCGTCTTCGCCCGGCACGGGGGCTTTAAAGCCATGCTCTTCACGCGCAAGCGGGTTCCGGCCATTGCTGGCGGCATTGATCTTGGCTTGAAGCGCGGCGATGCGGTTTTCTACCGTATCAGCACGGCCAGTCGAGCCAAGAGCGGCATCCCACCACTCCGACCATGCTTTCTTGCCATTGATCAGCGCGCGATCCAGTCCGCCCAGGTTCGGCTCCAGCTTGCGCAGACGATCGTTGAGAGCGTTGTAGATGACAGCCTGTGCATCGGCTGAACGGCCAGACTCTTCGAACGACTTGATGAGTTCGTATTGCGCAGCCGTGATGAAATTCAGCGAGCGGTTGTGCTCTTCCGCCCATTTCGACGGCGCCCGACCCATCGACGCGAAGTCTTTGACGACGTCGGCGGCAGACTGCCCAGTAGCCTCGGCGTAGCGGGTGACAGCTTCGGTAGCGGCAGAGAAAACCTGGGGTCCGACTTCGCCGGTAGCGATCAGCGCCTGCGCGGCTTCGCGGGCAGCCCCTACGGTTGCTGTGCCCCGTGCGGCGACTTCGCGCGTCAGTGCATTGAACTTTCCTTCGGTCTGTCCTGCATAGTTGCCGCTCAATACGATGGCATCGGCAAACGCCTTGCTCTGCTTCGATCCCTCGTAGAACGCATACCCAAGCGCAGCGACTGCGCCGGCAACGCCACCCAATGCCAGGCGCATCGGCGTGAACAGGCTCATCACAGCGCGAAGTGCCCCGCCAGCACCGTTAAACGTGCCAGACAGTTGCGAGCCCTGCTGTACGAATGCGGTCAACGGCGATTGGCCCGAGATGACCTGCACGAAGAAGTCGTGCAACTGGAAGTGCAGTTGCTGCGTCTGGAACGAGGTCAGTTGCGACTGACGGCCAACCGATTGCAGGGCTACACGGTGACGCTCCGCAGCGTCCGTCGCTCCGCGCTGGGTACGTGCGACGTTGGCCGTCGCAGTGGAAACAGCGGCTTGCGCAGATTGCAGGCGAGTTTGGGCCTGCGCGACCTGTTCGGCGCCGCCGGAGCGGGATGCACTATCGAGCGACGCTTGCGCCGCTGCGACACGCTGAATGGCCGCAGCCAGACGAGCCTGCGCCGCCTCGTTGCGCGCATTGGCTTCGGCCAGGTGCTGCGCGGCTTCTGCTGCCCTTCCCTGCGCTGCGGTAAAGGCATTGGTTGCGGTCGCACCACGGTTGGCAGCTGCAGCAGCAGCGGTAAAGGCGCCGGCGGCTCCTTGGTTCGGAGCGGGCGCAGCGCGGCCCGATGCAGGATTGCTGCTCTGCGCCGGCTGCGGCGTAGGAGTCGGCGCGCCTGCCGCTGGATTGGATCGGCCGGCGGCAGGCACGACCTGGGCGCCTTGGCGGGTAAAGTTCACCGGACCCACAGCCATGCGCCGATAAAGATTAGCTACTTCAGCGGCGGTCGGCTCAAGCTCAGCAAGCGCGCTACGCTGAGCACGGGCGGAAGCGGTCAGGCGATCAATTGCGCTGCGAGCGCCAGTGGCTGCGGTCGTGAGTTGACCGATGCCTGCGGCCCCGGTTACAGCGACATTCGGTACTGCGGTAGGGGCGACTGCGCCAGTTGAGGCGCTCCGCACGACAGGCTGGACGGCTGGCGTGACGGCACGCGCGGCCGTAACTTGCTGACTGATCTGCCGGGATGCGTCAGCACCGATGACACGCTGAGTCTCTTCCAGCGTGCGCGTGCGGGCGATACCAGTATTGAGTGCTGGGACCAGCGTTTGCGCGATCGAGCGGCCCTGCGCAAGTGCTGCGGACGTGACGCGGCTGGCCGATGTGGCGGCGGAATTGCCCGCATTGACGAAACGGTCAAAGGCGGCTGCTGCAGTACCGACCTGCGTGCTATCAACCGCCAGTGTGAGCGTAGTCCTATCCATCGCGTCCTAGAAATGAAAAAGGCCCGCTTAAAGCGAGCCTGGGTGTATGGGTACATCTGTTCTTACAGAAGGAAGCCGCGCTCCCGCATATATTCTTCGGGCGCCTTGTAACTCTTACGAAGGTTGCACGTAGGCGTCAGCAACTGCACGTTGGAGTCGACGTTCTCGCCGCCTAAAGCAAGCGGCACGATGTGGTCGAGATGGTAGCCGTTAGCGAGTGACTCGCGACAGCACGCGCACTTGCCCTTCTGGAGCTTCATCAGTCGCTCGACAATGTCGATAGAAAGCCTGCCGGTTGCCTCGCGATTTCGTCGATTTGCCTTATGGACGCGCACTCGATCGCGGTTTGCTGCATTCCACGACGCGCGATTCTCGGCGATGCGACCCGGATTCAACAGGCGGTATTCTTTAACTTGCGCTACCTTCTTATCCTTATTTGCGGCATACCATGCAGCGAATAAGGCGCGCTTTTTCTCCGGGTTCTCGGCGCACCATGCTTTGTACCGCTCCCTGAACTTGTCTGGATCCGCCGCGCGTCGCTCTGCATTTGCCAGAGAAATCGCTTCCTGATTGGCGTAGTAGTACTTGCGAGATATGGCCTTTGCCTTCTCGGGATTCTTGGCTCTCCACTCAGCTTCCCAAGTACGGTACTTCTCAGGGTCAGCCAGGCGCTTTGCCTTGGCCTTTGCTGAAATCTCTTCACGATTTGCCGCATAGCGAGCTGCATTTCGCGCAGCTACTGCCTCTTTGTTCTCTACGTAGAAGGCCGCGTCCTTAGCAAGTATTTGCTCTCGGTTCGCTTCGTAGTAGTCTTTGCTGTACTGCTTGATCCGCCCGGCGTTTGCCGCTCGCCATTCCGCCATCTTCGCTTTGATCTGCTCGGCGTTCTTCTGCTTATACGCTCTCACGCAGGCCTTGCATGCCTTGCCCGAGAATTGCTCGCCGCATTTACGACAAGTCTTCGCTGGTAAAATAGCGTCAGCCATGATGATCCCCTAATGATCAGATTGGTCAGAGCCGGGTTGGTGTTAGCGCACCTTCTCGGCTCGTCTATTTTACGCCTATTCTTTGCGCATTTCCTCTAGTGCTGCACCCTCAAGAACACGTATTTCTTCTTCCAGCCTGTCATATTCTTCGGCGGTCAAATTCATCCGGTCCATCTTCCGGTATAGAACGTTGTAGTCTAGCCCGTAGGCGCCAGACGGGCCGCATCGCCACTGCGTTCCAATGGCACAAAACAACGTAACTGCCGGCCAGTTATCAGGCCATACCTCGACCGTCCATTCGGATGCAAAATCTTCAGGTGCAAGGCCGAACATCGCAAGCTCTTTCGATTCCGGCTGCTTGCGATAAAGAGCGCGGCCCGCCTCCTCTAGTTTCCCAGGCGGCTCTGCGTCAGGGAGTAGATGAAGCCTTCCACAATGGCGCGCGGCGCCGCGTGATATTGCTGGCAAAGCTGGCTAACCGCCTCTTTGCTGAACTCCGCGTCGACACCTGCCCAACCGGCCATGATATCCATCAGCGACTCTTCATCGGAGCGCCCCAGCTTGGCTTCGGCCTCCAGGAAGGTTTTGTATGCGTCGCGCGTCATGTGCTTGTATTCGACCTTGATCTCTACTGCGCCATTTGGCGTAGGGATTTCGACCTTGGCGAAGTATGTTGGGTCTGCCTTGAGCTTGAGCGTCATATTTGAGAATCCTACATATGGTTACGGATGGGCGGCCGGATTTCAGCCGCCCGAATCAGCGGTTAGGCTGCGTAGCGCGTCACTTCAGAGACCAAGCTCATCGTAACCTCTAGGCCCATAACCTCATTTTTGGTCAGGGTCGGAGTGCGGCTCAGAGTGACATACGCATTCCAGTAGATCACCGATCCGGTGGGCAACAGGAGGCGCACGGCCTGGGGGGTGCGGGCGATGTCGGCGGCATCCAGAACCGGGTAGTGAGCCAGAGTGGCATCATCAGCGATCTTGAATTTGAAGCTGACTGGGCTCTTGACGGTCGGGATTTGATACTCTGCATCACTTTCCAGGAAGGAATAATTGACAAAGCCCTGCTCGCCCCCAGAAGAGCTCGTTTCGAGGATTTGAGTGACTTGCTGCCAGCCGGACACCTCGACCATCGAGCCCAGACCGGAACCAGCCGGATAGGTCGACACGTTAGTGCTGTTGATGCCTTCCAGGGTGACGGAAGTGCCGCCAGAGCCGGCGCGGACGACGCGATCGTTCAGGCGGGACCAGCCCGATTTGACGACGACGATGTCGCCAGTGGTGACAGCACCGCCGGTGATGGTGGCGACAGCCGGGTTGGCGTTGGAGACTGCGGTAATCGGCGACGATGCGCTGTAACCAGTTGCGATGGCGATGGTTGCGCCGTTCGGGAGACTAACTGCCATGATGTTTGCCTTTCAAGAAATGAAAAAGCCGCTCGAGGCGGCGATCGATTTCTGCGAGGCATTCGGACTGCGCTTTTCAGGGCAGGCCGCGAGGCAGTGTTGCGGTGGTGCTAGGGTTACTGCTTTTCCAACCACTTCTCCCAAGCCGATAGGCAGCCTTTCAGGAGGCGGATCAGGGTTTGGTGCAGCTCTTTGGTAGTTTGGCTCACGGCTAGAACACCTTCTGCACGTGCCTAACCTTCAGGTAGAACTTGTTCCTTGTCGGCCCTCCTGCGCTTCCATATTCGATGGATTCGAGAGTCGCCTCGACAAGCCCGGGAAAGCTATTCAACTGCTTCTCGAGCTCCTTCGCAGCAGCGCTAAGTCGATCGAGGGTGCCGGTCTCGTAATCCGAGGGTTTCAAGCCGAGTGCGGCCATTTGATCGGTGCTATTCATTGCAGCGAGACTCCTTAGAATGAGGTTGCGGGTTAAACGATGGTGTCGGCACGGTAGGTGCAGGACACCGGAACGACGTACCTGTTGTCTTCCTGAAGCGCCGGCGCAATCGACATCGGCGACAGCAGGAACACCTTGATGCTCCCTTGCGTCATCGGCAGGGCAATCGGGAATGCAGCATCGAGCGACGCGGCCAGCGCGGTCGCAGCAGCCGGTCCGGATCCAATCGGCATGCACAGGCTCACCTGAAACACGCCCATGCGCCTGCGGTGCTCGCCGTTCATGGTCTCGCAGTCGGTCGGCGCCGGAATCAGGAAGCAGCGCACGTAGCGGCCAGTTGGTGGCGTGAACGTGGCGTTCTCGTACGCTACCGGAATCGCCGGACTCTGCGCTGCCGCCCATGCTGCGAGGCGCGTCTCGAAGGCTGCGCGGACGAGGGCGTCGCTCATTTGCGAGCCTTACGCCGGGCTGGACGTGCTTTCGCGACAGGCTTCACCGGCTCTGGTTCCGCCTCGATGATCTCGATTGCAGGTGCTTCTGGCTTAGGCTCTGGCACGAACATGCCGCACAGGTGCGTTGCCGCCTCCTCTGCCGGTCCCTCGGTCTGCGGCTGCATGTCGATGCGCACCGAGCCAAAGCGCGCCCCATCAGGCGTTTCCACCACGCGGCGGAAGTCGTCAGCCACGATCCAGTCAGCGACCGGGACTTCGTTTAGGTAGACGGTACACGGACGGTCGCCGATATCATGGTGGTCGCCGGGGATGCGGGTTACTCTCATTTCCCAGACCCTTCGACCATCCTCGACAGAATCTGCACCAACGAACCGAGCGGCACGTAGATCCAATAGAGGAACCACATCAACTCACTTGCGTTGACGCGCGCCAGAATCTGGTAGACCAAGTAGTACCAAATGGGCAGCGTAATGAACAGCGAAAGTGCGCCTGCGACGTTCTTCATATTCTTCATCCTTGTTGAGCCAAAGCTCTCTTAACGTAATCTTGGAACTCAAGCGCCGACACCCGGATCATTCCGGACGGAGCCTGCTTGCTCCAGCCTTCGTACTCTAGACGAGGACCATAGGGCAAACCATTGCTCAAGTAGACAAGACCGCCAACAGGCAGCGTCATCGCCTTCTGCGCCTCTTCGTAGCCGCGCTGCTTCTCTGTGCTTTCGGTGGTCGCAAAGTTCGGCGCGCCGTAGGTCACATTCCAGTTTGCGCGGAACCGGCCGCCGACGTATCCGGCCGGAGCCTTGATCTCCATGATGTCCTTGCGCTTCAATCCTCGCTTCAGTCGCCCGTTCTTGGTCAGGTTCGCAGGGTCTTGGCGCAGGGCCGCGTTATGGGTCGCGATCTCCTGATTGTGCGCCGCTGCTGTCGCATTCTGTGCCCACAATTCAGGGTTGCCGACAGGAGTGCGAGTAACTACGGCGCGGAACACGTCAAGTGTCGACTTGCGCGCCACTGTGGTTAGGTCGAGCATCTGCTGTGCAGCTAACTCATCCAAAGGGATGCTCCAGCCGCTCATGCCTGCACCAGCTTGAAGCGGAGCGCACGGTTGATCATCCGTGTGAGCTTTTGTTCATCAGGTTCGGTACGGCACACAGTGCACACGATCGCCAATATGTAGAAATATGGGATCAGCCACCAAGCCGTGCTTACTTCAACCTTCATGACATTCATTTGCGCACCTGTAGGATCCACAGCACCGCGACACCGGCCGGCGCGATCGGCTTCGCGTCGATCACCTGAAATACCGCGCTCGCCGTATCGGTCAGCGTGTCGCCCGGCTTCGGATCGACCGTCAGGCCAACGGGCGACACCAGCGCGCGCTTGTCGCCTGTCAGAATCAGCGTGCCGTCCACGAACCGTTGCGGGTAGGCGAAGACCGCCGCGGTGGCTGGATGCGGCGTCGTGCTCGTGCCAGCTTCGCCCGTCTCCGGGTCGTAGGCGCCGTCCGTGATCGAGGTCAGCACGCACGATTGCCCGAACTCGGCGAGCAGCTCGTCGGCGGTTGATGCGATTTCGTCATAGTCGAAGCTCATGCCATCCTCAGCGTATCGATGCCGTTGCCGCAGCCGGTATCCAGCGCGCAGGCCACTTCGACAGCTTTCTTGGCGCTATGGCCGAGATGCATTACAGCGAGTGCGTAATCCGCACCCGAGCCGATGGCGAAGGTCTGGTTATGCATCTGGATCGGTATCGGACTGGACAGGTACAGCCGCACCTCACGCGCCGCCGTGACCACCATGAGGGTGGCGTAGCAGCCCTGCTCCCCACGGTTGTCTGGATAGGCGCCAGGATTGCAGCCGTCCAGATACCACTGGCGCAATGCGCTGATGACGTCCGAATCGCCAGCGCCACCGATCAGCGAGCCATCCGGCATACGGAAGATCTTGGTGACCGTCGCGGGATAGCCGTTGCAATCCATCCTTTTGTCGGCAGCTAAGGTACGGCCATCCCAGCAGATCACAGTCATATTTACGCCCGCACCAGTCGAATATTCATATCCGAACCGCACAGAAACGGCTCGAGCATCTTGTCGATCAATCGGAAGCGCGTGTAGGGCGATGCACCGTCGACGTATTCGGTCTCGATGACGTCGACCTTGACGCGCTTGGCAAGGCGCTTGACGTCAGGCGCCAGCTCACCCTTGATCGCCCGTAGCGCCAGTTCGGCGCAGGCGTTGACGACTTGCGGCGGCACCACGTTGTCCGGGTAAAACTGGCGCATCGGCAAATCACGGATCGGCACCAGGTATCGCGGCCACGACAGGGCTTGAGCGGCGTTCTTGCGCATACCGGCCCATTGGCCTTTGTAGACGGCTTCCATGTAGTCGGTGGCGCGCAGAAGCATGGTCTCGCGTACCGCGTCAGAGGCAAGTGCAGCCCAGGCAGCGTTGCCGCGTTTCGCGTGATAGGCGGTCGCGGCTTCGACGGAGCAAAGCGACTCTGCATTGACCAAGGCTGCGCCGGTTTCGGTGATCAGGGCCACGGTGTTTCCTTATTCGGCTTGAACGTCACGCTTCTTTTTCAAGATCAAATGCCGTGCCGGCATAGCCTTGAACGGTACGTTTGCATACTTGGCATTGAGGGCGTCGACTGCTGCCTTCTCGTCAGCCGTTAACTTCCGCCCGGTTGCCGGGAGTCTGTCTAAGATTCTCATGACTCGGCGCGGTCCTTATCCAACCTTCGCCTTCCGACCGCGCTTGGCGGGTGCCGTAGGCGATTCGTGCTGTTCGTTGCTGACAGCCGACAGGGTTTCACCGGAGCTCTCGCCAACAATAACGTCGACAGGCTCCAGTGCTTCGTGCACAGTCGCGTCGAAATCTTCGCGGTTGATCACCACGTGATCGCCCTGCCCCGCACCCCATGGCTTTACCTTCATTGTCTGCATGCTTACTCCTATGCTGAAAACCGGGAGAGCCGAAGCCCTCCCGTTGCGGTTAGCCCAGCAGGATGCCGGTGTGACGCGGAGCGATCAGCTTCTTGCCCCAGGCGAGGTTGACCTCGTAACGCACCTGGCGCTTCTGCTTGTAGATCGCAAACTCGTAGGTGATGCCCGAGACCGGATCGGTCACCATCATCACGTCGTCCGCGTCGTCGCCGCCTTCCGGCATGGCCGGCGCGCGGGTGGCGAGCTGGATGGCCGAACGCTGCAGCACGATGTTGCGGGTGCCAGTTGCGACCACGGTGATGGCGGTCGCGGATGCCGGGATGGCTTGCAGCAGGCCTGGCTCGGCAATGGTGAAGGTACCGCCGTTGGACACATCGGTGTCGCCCGAGGTCACCAGGTACTTGCGGCTGTCGCCGGCGAAGGAGACGAAGTCGCCCGCCAGGATGGTGCCGGTGCCGGCCGAAGCTAGGGTGATGACGGTGGCGCCGACGGCATAGCCAGCGGCATTCGTGGTCTCGGAGGCGGCGGTGCCGGCGGTCACAGTGCCCTTGATGGCTGCCGACTGGTGCACGTCCAGGCCCTCGACCTGACCGATGATGCCGCGACGCAGCAGGTCTTCGGTGCCGGCCTCATTCGCCTTGAACAGGACCGACTGCTTGCCGCGGATGTTGCGGATGGCGGTCGAACCCAGGATCAGGTGGCGATCTGCGTCCGGTGCGCCGTTCTCGTCCAGGATCTCGTGGGCGCCAGCGAAGTCCGAAAAGTCGCCAGCGGTGCCAAACGGGGTGGTGCCAGCAGTGCCGTATGCGCGGCTGGCCGACTTGTAGACCTCTTGGTACAGGTCTACCTCCATCTCGTTGGTCAGGGTGCGCAGGGCCTGGGCGATACGGTCGCGGTTGACCTGCTGCAGAGTGCCGGCGCTTTGCAGACCCTTGGTTTCTTCGCCGGTGATGCCGAACGGGACCGAGCGGGCCTTCGTGATCGACATGTCGACGTAGTTGATGGTCTGGTTCGGGGTGTCGGCAGCGTACGGCGCCGCGGCCAGGTCTTCAGCGGCCATCGCGCCGACAACCGGCGAGCGCACGGTCTGGTTCAGTGCGGCGCGCTCGGCGCTGAAGTCTTGCGAAACGGCGTTGATGAAGCCGACCTTTTCGCGGGACACGACGTCCATCGCTTCGTAAATGGTCGGAATGAGGCCAGTCAGAGTCAAAGTACCCATGTTGCTTTACCTTTCAGGAGTAAAAAACCCGCTCGAGGCGGGTCATTTGGAAAATCGAAGTAAGAGTTGAATAACTGCACAGGCCATCCAGCCCATACGCCAATTCCCCCATCCAGGGTTTGGCATTGCGATACAGGTACTGCTGGTCTTGCGACCGATACTGCTTAATCCACGATGGTCGTACCGGCTTTCACTGCAGCCTGGCGATCGACCGGATTCATGGACTCGAACTGCTTGCGGGAGATTTCCTTCCCGCCACGATTGCCACCACCGCCTTGGGCGCCGCCACCTGAAGCGCCGGTGCCCTTGAGGATAGAATCCTTGTTTGCATATTGCGAAACCATGACCTGCAGGGCCTCATCGAAGCCCGCGTGGTTGCCATGATCGGTCGCCGAGAAAATCGGGTTGCCATCGGCGCCCATCGGCACCAGCTTTCCATTCTCGACCTTGAAGCGGTCGCCGAAGACCTTCTGTGCGATGTCGGCCGGGATGATCAACTTGTCGGAGATGAATTTGGAGCTCGCAAAGCTGCCGCCAATGATGTGATTGTTCAGGTCGGCCGTCAGCTTCTGGTTGGTTTCGGCCAGCGCCTTCTCGCGCGCCTCGGCTGCGCGGGTCGCATCGGCGACTGCCTGCTTGGCGGATGCGGCGGCGGCGTCCTTGATTTCCTGTACCTTGCCAGCCGTGACCAGGTCACCTTCTTTCAGGTTCTTCGCCAGCCTGACAGCCTCTGCGGCTGCGGCAGGATCCTCGATGCCGGCGTCCTTGAAGGGCTTGAGCGCGGCCTCGGCGGTTTCCTTGGCGATTCGGTGGGCTTTGGCCTCACCGTTGAGCCGGCTGATCGTTGCTACCGTGCCGTCTGCATCGAACGGGGCTTCCGTGCCCTCGGCGTTGATGAAGATCGGCAGCTTTTTTTCGGCATCGATCGCAATCGTGCCGTCAGCTAGAAATTTGAAAGGCATACTTTTACTCCCCTGACATCCGTCAGCGTTAACAGGGTCATCCGACCCGAAGCGCCCATTCGAAGCTTCGTCCGGGCAAGAAAAAAGCCAGCACTAGGCTGGCTTCGATTGATAGGCAGTTCGAACTAAGGCATCCAACTCCAACGCTTGCCTGATTGAATCTTGCTGATGGTCGGCTGAGTCAATCCGTATTCCGCGCCGATTGCACTCTGGCTCATTTTGCCACGCAAAGATCGAATCCGAATCACGTCGTCATTGGTGATTTTTGCAAGCGCGCTTTTCTCGCCCCGACTATCTGTTCCATGTTTGATCTTGTCGGCGAAGTTGCCGGCTCGGGAATCCCATCGCAGGTGCTTAGGATTGACACAACCCTCGTGCCCCTTTCCGCAGGAATGTGCGGCTTGACTTGACGGCGATGGAGGGCTGCCATGTGCTAACTCGCAAATCACACGATGCGCAAGGCGCGTAGATCCACGGAAGCGCATACATCCATATTTCTGACCAGATCGGGCAAACGGCCAGATTAGACAATCATCACCAGCGTAACTGATGGCATTTTCCACCCATGTCATCGCCTCGCTTAACCTCACATGCACATGACAAGGGTCGCCGTACTTCAATTTCTTTTTGTAATGCGCGCGACATAACTTCTCGCCTCTGCCTGACGCGTGTAACGCATAATTCTTGCAATTCACAACGGAACAATGCTCTAATGCGGAACCCATATGAACCTTCCAGAGAGGTTAATTGGCTAGAGCCGCATCGGTGTTCCACCACCTTTGCGGCTCGTCTATTTTACGCCTGTCCAGTGTGCTACGCGAGCACTACGCGCTCCCCCTTCATGAAGCACGCAGCGCAAACATGCACTGTCGTGCCCCCTGCCACCTTCCCGTCCCGCAGCAGCGCACCGGTCGTCAGCGGCAGCACTTCGCGGCATCCGCAGCGCGGACACTGGATCATGTTCGCAGGTTTGGGCAGCTTCTTGATACGGTCGATGACGCGCTGCTCCCGGGTATCGGGAGGCGGCGTGCCTTCGATGACGGTGAAGCGGCTCATTCAGTCATTATAGGACGCTACGGCATCAATCTAAACGAGAACTTGCGCCCTACGACAAGAGCTGCGAGCCTCCCGATTCGCATGCAGTAGATCGCACCTGCCCTCGTGTATTCAAATGGACCGCACTGTCTATGCGCCGTCATCATAGCCCTACCCTCTCAAATGCAGCAGCATCACGCTTGCGCAATTCGTCTAGCGTGAGGTACTTGCCGCGCTCGTTGTAAAAGCGGTCGAGCGTCAGCTGTCCGTCGCGCATCAGCTTGCCTCGCGTTGCGCCTAGAATCTCGTCCTGGCGCCCTGCTGGCTGCTTCTTGATCCAGTCCGCGTAGCTCGTATCAGCTGGTACTTGACCGTCCATCGAGGCGCGCGTCTCGGGATTGAACTCGCCGATATCGACGCCACCAAGTTCGCCCCAGCTTTTCGTTACAGGAACGCTCGTGCTGCGGCAGTTATGGCTTATAATACCGTTAGCCGTATAAGCCCCTAACTCCGTTTCGAGGTTATAGACATGCCCAGAGAACGTGCAACGACTCACGCTGACTACATCGTCAAGGAATACAACGCCGGCCGCTCCAGCGATGATATCGGCCGCGAGCTTGGCTTCAGTGCGCCCACTATCGCCACCATCCTCAAACTTAGTGGCGTGGTCATGCGAGGGAACGTCCACCGCCTTGATCCCGAGCCGATTATCACTCGATTCAAAGCCGGCGAAAGCGCAGCCGCCATCGCCAAGAGCCTCGCTGTTACGCAAAAAGTCATCGCGCGGATTCTCACTTCTCACGGCTATAGTGTCTCGACCGTACTGAAGTCGCTTCCGCAGGATGAGTTGCTTCAGTTGTTCCGCAGTGGTACAGGCGTCGCTGGCATCGCCAAGCACTTCAACACCGCTCCCAGCGTCGTATTGCGGCACCTGGAATCCGCCGGCGTTAAACCGCGGAATCGGACGGAGCAGCAGCTCGCACGCATGGCTAACGCGACTCCGGAGCAAATTCAGCATCTCACGGCTGCGGCGCACAAGGCGGCGACCGGCCGCAAACGAAGCATTCAGGAGCGCGCCAAAGGCGCCGAAACGCGCTACAGGAACGGCAGTCAACGAGTCTCCGCTTACGAGACCCAATTGGTCGAGATGCTTCGTGCTGCTGGTCTCACGTGCGACCAGCAAACCCCTATCGGCCCCTACAACTGCGACATCACTACCGGCTCCGTCGCCGTGGAAGTATGGGGCGGACACTGGCACTTCCATGGAGACCATGCCGCTCGATGCGAGGAACGCTTCCGTTACATCCTCAATTCGGGCTGGCATATCGTCGCTATCGTCATCTCCGCAAGCCACCCATTGACTCCCGCCGTCGCAGACCACCTGATCCAGACGATCGATCTGCTCAGCAGCGACCCAGCCGCGCGTCGTCAATATCGGGTGATTTGGGGTGCAGGATACAAGTCGACCGCCGGCAGTATTGATGATGATCAGATCACCATCAAACCAACGCTTCATCACAGCGCGGATCGGACTGGATGACGTAACCAGCGTTCCGGCCGGGAAGCAGTTCCAGTGCAGAGCACCCGGGCCAGCGAGCCAAGGCACCTTGTGTCCGATCGGCTTGTGCTCGTCCGGTGTGTACTTCAGTCCATCGCGCAGCCGGCAGCCCTCGGAGGTACGGCTATCGAGCGTCGAGGTCCAAACCACAGCCTTGATCAGGTCATTGTTTGCCTGCAGGAAGCGATTGCGCGTGAATGCAGCCGTGTGGTTGATCGCCGTGCGGACTACGGCCTCAGCGTTACGGCGGTCAATCTCGATGATGCCGTCGCTGTAGCCCTTGGCCTTCGTCCCACGTACGCGCTTGACAATCTCGCTTACCGACTGGTTCTCGACGTAGCCAATGCGCACAGCGTCACGGATGCGCGCCATGCGGTTCTCGTCGATGGTCGAAGACCACTCCTTCAGCAGCCTACCCTGAAACGGGCGCGCCATCGCCGCGGCGTACACCTGCTCTGCTGCCACCGTGGCGATATCGACCTGCGCGACGATCTGCGCCGGGATCACCGAGCGGAACAACTGCGCCTGATAGCCGGATTCGTACTCGGCGAGGTCAGCAAGCTCGGTATGCAGCTCGTCCGACAGCGCCGCATACGCCTGCGTGTTCAGGTCGCGCACGCTCGTGAGCAACTGCTCCAGGCGCTTGACGTTGAACGATTCGGGCGGCATCTTCTCTAGTGCCACCGTCAACTGTGCGAACAGATCGGAGTCCGTGCGGTTCAAGAGCGCGATCATCTTGCGCACGATGCCGTTGGCGTAGTGCTGCAGGTCGACCTGATGGCTGATGTCGGCGTCGCGCAGATTCTCGTTGACGCTAGCCATTGGTAACGGGGTCCGTCATGGTGCCGAGTGCTGGACCTTGCGCGTCAATCTTATCCCTCTCGTCTTCCCACGTCAGCTCGGGCGACACCACACCGCGTCGCTTAAGTTCAGAGAACAAGGTCTCGTTACTTATCTTGTTAGCGGTAGCGGCATCGAGAAGGATTTGAGTGGATGCTTCAGCCAAGGATGCTGCCCCAAAATCCTTAAACAACTGGATACTTCCACCGGTCGGCTCACCAACCCAATCAGCGCAGATTTGCAGTGCCTGATCGAGTGCGTCCTCCAGGTTATTGGCAATCCGGTGCAGTGCGCACATGCCAACGGCGTTCTCGGTAGCCGTCTGCGTGGCCGTGATCTTCCCCGGGCGCAGCACGAGCAGCTCTGCGCCGGCCTGGCGCATGCGCTCTTCCAGTGCCTCGAGCTCGTCGGCGCCGGCTTCGATCGCCTTGCCGCTATGCTCGACCCACTTCATGTCGCCATTCAGCGGAATCTTGACGGCGCTGGCTGCGCCCACAGTCATCTGGAACGTGTCATCTACTCCGATCACGGCGAGGATAGGCACACGTGCCATATGCAGGATCGTCTGTTGATCGCTAGCGCATTGCCAGTGGGCAACGTTGAGATTCGCCACCTCGATCAGCGGCGGGCGGCCTATCATGAATCCAGCACGCTGGCCGTAGACCGGCACGAACGGGATGATGCTCAGGCTCGTGGTGCCGCTGTCGTACGAGTACCATTCCTTCTTATCGTTCTGCCGCTGCAGCTCCCACGCGCCCGGCGTCAAGACGCGCACCTGCTCGACCGACTTCACGCCGTAGTCGCCATCAGGCTCGTCGACGCACTCCATCAGGCGAAGCTGCGTCAGGCGCCAAACGCCGCCCTGGTACTCGTCGCGCCACCCGAGGATTTGCCAGGGATGGATCTGGATGCAGTACGGACGAACGCCGGCAGCAATCTCCGCTGCACGCGTGGGATACAGCAGCTTACCATCTTCGCCCTGCGTCTTCGGGTAGTCAACCAGGATCCCGCAGATGCCGTAGCCGAGCGCAGATTCCATCAGGTCGGCAGCGAACGCGTCGATGTTCCGGCCGCGGAGGTCGATATCCTCAGTCCACTCCGCGATATTGGCCGGCACATCGTCGCCAAGCGTGATCGGCTCGGAGAACGGCTTGCCCGTCAGCGTGTCGATCGTGCGCTTGTAGGCTGGGAACAGGACTGCCGAAGCCAAGCGGCACCTGTACGCCTCGTCCTCTTCGTTCGGCCACTTCGGCAGATACTTCTGTCCAGCAGCGCGCATCGCCCGGGTTCCACCGAGCAGCGCACGCGCCAATTCCCAATCCGGCTCCATCGCCGTGACGGAATCGGTTTTTGTGCTTACGTCACCCATGGAGTCCTTTACATTCGCAGCGGTTCGATAGTCGCTAAACGCTTCCTTGCGCTACATCGGTAGCGCACAACGTCTGGCGCGTGGTCTTCAGCGTCGGTGTCGACGTCGTCCGAGTTCTTCTGGTCGCGAGGCAGGACCGGCAGCGTGCGAATCACGTGAATACAGGTGTCGAATACAAAAAGGCCAGGAAGATCACTCGTCCTGGCCTGCTTCATCAGTTTGCGGATCATTTCCCAGCCGTTCTTTCGACTGCCAGGAGACTTGTCTGCCTTTTCCCACCTGACGCTCTTCTTCGACATGTCGTCAGCGATGCACATGCCGTTCTGCGTGTCGAAGATCGAGGTATCGGCCGGCCCGGGTTTCACCTCAAGCCGCATTTCCTTCTCTCGGTCCACGATACCGGTCGCGATATCGACCGCGAGCATCTTGCAACCCTCGTTCGGCTTGCCATTCCAGCCGTACCATTCATCGATGGCAAAGATCGAACCGCGCGGGAACGTGCGCTTTGTGCCGTCCTTCATCGTGGCTGTGGTGCCATCGCTTTCGGCAAACCAGATCACCGAGAACGGCTTACTGCTACCCCAGTCGAACCCGCGATCAACCCGCCAGGATGACGGGATGTCGAACGGTGCCAGCACGTGCGTGTCACGATGCCACAGGTCGTCAAACATGCCGCCGGAGACGATATCCCAGTCGCCGTCGCGCATCGCTCTAATCAACTCGGGGTTACCAAGACCCTCCAGGCGATCGACATAGTCCGGATCCGCCTCAGTCAGTGTAGGGTTGTCTTCCAGTTTGGCAGGGATGTACTGCCGGCGCATACCGCCTTCAGCTTTTGGCTGAGGCGTAATCTTCATCGGCGCTGCCGGATCGATGAAAGTCGCCTTGACCCAGTTGTGACCGACGCCACCCGGGTTGGATCCGCAAATCACGCGGGGAAATAAGCCGCGATACCTATCTGGCACGCGCAGCGCGCCGAGTCGACAGCGACCACGCAGATAGCGATAGATCGTGTCCGTGAAGTGCGTCAGCTCGTCGATCATCAGGACGTGAATTTCCGCGCCCTGGTACTTGAATCGGTCCTTCTCGTATTGGCAATGGCACAGGTGGATCTTTGCGCCGTTCCAGAATTCGATGCTGTTCTTGCTGTAGTTGACCTTGACGTGACCGGCGTCGATCCACTCACTAAGTAGCGCAGGAAAGGCGCTCGGGCCTTCCATGTGGTTCTTCGTCAGGTCGTCCGACACGCGCCGGAAGATGTAGACCTGCAGGCCGGGGATATCCGTGCACCAGGCGATTGCAGCGGCGCGCATCAGGTGCGACTTACCGCCTCCCGCGGCACCGCCATACAGTATTTCTGTCGCCTCAGTGAGAAACGCCTGCGTCTGGCGGGGATGCAGGTTGAGTTCCATTGAGGACCAGTTTCAGTTCCGGATTCTTGATCTCGCCCGAGTGCTCGACCTTGTCCTTCAGCATTCCGAGGTGTCGCATTGCCAATGTCAGGGCGGCAGTCTTGTCGAACACTTTGGCTTTCTTGGTGAAAGTCACAGGACCGTCATTGCCACCCATCTCCGTCACATCGACGCCAGAGAGGACAGCGGCAGCGTCATCATCGAGCTCATCCGGACGTTTGAGCGATCCGTCGGTGTTGTACAGCTTGCGGATATCGAAGAATGCGATGCGCGCAAGTTCCTCCAAGACGCGGTCCTGGGTGATCTGGGTGCGCTTCTGGCGCTCAATCATCGCGGCAGCTATTGCGTCAGCAATGTTAGGTTTTGTTAGGTTTTCACACGCGGTGATTCTTGCAGTGCTTTTGCTATACCCAGCTCGGATAGCTGCCTGCGTCGCGTTCAGGTCGATCAGGTACTCGTCGACGAAACGCTTTTGCTTTGCAGTTAGCTCCATTTATTTCTTCCGTGCGGATACCTCGCCGCGTAACCAGAGTTGCGAGTGGCGCTTCCCTGTGGCCAAACCTAAATCAGGAACTCAATCTTGTCCCGCTTTGCGCGGTTCTCATCTGCCCACATTGGCCGAAGGTTTGCCAGAGCGTGAACCACTTTCGCGTCCGTTATCCCGTTTCGCACAAAGTCAGCCACCGGGCGAATGTGGTCGATGTGGATGTACGGACCAACAAGATCCCAACTCATGCCCTTTGTGAACTGGCGCTCGATATGCGCTCGCAACTCACTTGCCGTGTACCCCAGCATTGCTGCGCAGCTCGAATCCGTAGGGATGCGCTTGTCTCTTAGCAGGCGGTGAAGGCTTGTTCTCTGCCAAGCGAGAAGCCTAAGCACTGGGCTTTCCGCCCACCTCATCCGTCTATAAGCAAGCACCTTGTCGCGGTTTGCTCGATAGTAGCGAACGCTTGCTTGCCGGTGCTTCTCAGCGCCATCGTCCGTTTTGCGCCTGGCCGCCGCAGCAGCCTTGCCTAATGCTCTAACCCGCCCACGGTTCGCGTCAATCCACTCCATGCGAGTTATGTTCCGGCATGCAGTGCACTTCGACCTTCGCCCGTGCTTTCCGCGCTTATGCCTCTGGAACTCAGATAGGTGCTTGGATATGCCGCAAGTCGTGCAGGTAATGCGAATCTCATCCGATCGATTCTGGGGCTTAGCCAGAATTCGCTCGCACTCAGCACCGATCATCCCAGCATCTCCTTAGCGAGAAGGAGAACCCGCACGTACTCGGCCGCCCATGCAGGCAATGGCGAATGGCCTTGCATCCACCGGCTAATCGTCGTCGCATCAATACCAGTGCGCCGAGCGAATTCGGCCTGACTCCAGCCGAGTTTCGAAAGGGCGTCTTTGAATTTTTCAGGTCTCATGCGTACATATTAGCGCGGCGCTTATGTTTTGCGGCGTAGATGTCTGCATTTTGCCTATTCAATTCGTTCCCAGTCCAGCGCAGACTTCTCCGTTTGCGCCATGATTGGTTCCTCTATTGCCGCTCCGGCTAAAAATGTTCGTTACTTCGATGTCCAGATATCAAACGCCTCGTCGAGATGCGACCTATCCTGTGTCGCCTCCGTGCCAGCTGGTCGGAACACGCTGCGCAGGACGCTCTTTACATGGTCAGGTATGCTCTTGGCGACCTCAACGAACGTCATGCCGGGCTTCCCGTACCCCTTACGGCGTAAAGTGCGCTGCGCCTCTTCGCAATCGGCCAGATGGGCGCAGATGCTATTAAGCCTCTGGAGATCGACAACCTTTGCCGTGCTGGCACCGGGGCCAAGCACGGCTCGCAGGATCACTGCGCGGTAGATTTCGGCGTTGTCCATCTGCGACCCGCTTTACGGTTTGGTGGTCGTCACTTTGAACACGACGACGCCTTTTGCCTGGTCATAGAACCAGTCGGCGCGCGTCATGGTCTGGCCGTCCGGCGCCTTGAAGCTCCTCGCGTAGAACGACATCACATCGTCAGCCTTCACTTCCTGGTACTGCGTGGTCGCGACTGGAACGGGTGTCGGCGTTGGTGCGGGTTGCGGAGTAGGAATCGGGGCTGGCGCCGGCACTGGGGCCGGAGTCGGCAGGGGCTGCGGAGCGGGTGCCGGCAGCGGGGTCGGGTCAGGCAGATGCGAGCCAATCGGCGGCGTCGGGATAGGCGTAGGAATCGGAACGGATACAGCCTCCGTCAGCAGGCGCGGAACGATGGCGAATTGTGCGCCAGTGCCGTACGGCGGCTTGGTTGGGCGCGAGTCGAACTTCTTCCACGCATCGAGACCGCCTTCATATCCGCAGTCCACTGCCATCGCCAAGGCCGGTTGATAGTCAGCCGGCATGCCCTCGGTCGAAGCCGGGAAGCCGTCGATGTCGCCCGGTAGGCACTTCGACGACATCATCGACAGCATTTGTGGCGAGTTGCATGCCGCTGCCTTGTACTTGTCCGGCAGAGTGGCATTGAAGCACTCGGCCAGCGTCTTGTAGAACGGTTGACCCTTGGTGGGGCACACCGCCAACGAATAGTTGCACGACAGCTGCACGCACACAGCCGGGTCCAGCATGCGGCTGATCGGGAACTTGGCCTTCCACTTCAGAAGCCGCTTACCCGACTCGTAGCCTAGCAGTTCGACGCTGTGGCCGATGGCTTGGGTAAAGAAGTCATCTTGCCACGGGGCGATGCCGTTATTGGTACCGCCGTTGACGCCATAGACCACCGCGCCGACGCTGTTGATGCCGAGTTCGTTGTAATACTTGGCGGTGTCCGGATTCGCGCTGGGGCCATCCGTGTACGCGCCGTTGTACCACGCCATATTGGTTTCGTACCAATAGATGTAACTCTGCTTTTCCGGGTCATCGTCCGGCAGGATGGCAGCGGCTTCTGCGATGGTGCGCAGGCTCCACGCTTGGCCCCGGCATTGGTCGCCGTTCACTATCGCCTTTTCGAAGGTGCGATACCAGCTGTTGGCCGAGTAGTTATTGTAGGAACCGTAGAACTTCAGCTCCTCCAGATAATAGTAGTCGCCAGTCAGCAGGTACGGCAGGTAGGCGAACGCCGCTTGGTGCGACGTGTCCGGCTTGCCGAGAGTGTTGGTGGTCAGAGCCGGGAGCTTTTCCACCTTGCCGGTGGCCGGGTTGGTGCAGTCACCATTCGTGCCGATGGTGCTCATGTACGGGTAGGCCAGAACGCTGATGGGCATGCCGGTGCCAGGCTTGGTGCATCCCGGCGCTCTTCCATCGTCGCGGCGGTGAGTTGGCCAGCTACCTGCGGCATCGGCGCAGCCAAGCATCATGTCCTTGGCGCGCTTGTCCATCGTCAGGACGGTAGCGACGTAACTGTCCGGCATGAGGCCGATCTCGGCGCGGCCGCCAGTGGTAGCCATACCCGGCTCGAAGCGACCGAAGCCCATCGGGCCAAACTTGGCCGGGTTAGCCTTCATGTATGAGGCATAACCGGCGAGAACATCTTCCGGCACCTTGATGCTCTGGTCGTAGTTCGCGACGGCGCGCGAGGCGATCAGGTACGCGGTGTCATGCTTGATGTGCAGCGCCGGGGCTGCGCCGTACCAGAACTGCTTCTTCCAGCGGGCAGTCGGCGTGTGTACGAGGCCAGCTTGGCTGTAGACAGTGGTGCCATTGGCCGACAGCGTGACATCGTAGGTGATGTCGGCAACAGAGGTGAAAGCCTTGCAATGCTCGATCACAGCATCGACACGGACGGCGCCGGAGCTGTAGGCACGCACCGAGAATTGAGCGGTCAGCGTCGGGTGTGCGGCGCCGGATGCGTCGACGAACGGGACGTTGAGGATGAAATCGCTGGCGTATTGCCCGCCAAGCCACAGGTCATATGCCGATGCGGCAGTCGGAGCGGCGGTGTAGACGACACCACCAATCGACACCGTTGCGGACGGCATGGCCGAAGGGCGGCCGGGGCCAGCTCCGCCGGAGGTGGGTGGCGCAACGCGCTTCATCCCCATTACCGCCGACACGCCAGCCTGCAGGCTAGGCAGCACGCCACTGATGATCGCATGGCGCACAGAGCCGTCGTCGTGCGTCGCCTTGACGTTCACTTGCAGCGGCAGATCGGCTTTGCTCTGGATTGCACCCGCGAGAGCGCAGTCCGGCGCCAGATCGCCACGCTTGAACGCATGGCCGAACGTGAACGGCACGTTGCTCTGGTCTGCTGCCGAGGTGCTTTGCAGCGTCATCGTAGTGACGACACCACCGACCGGAACCGCTGGCGAGGTGAAGGCAGGAGCCTTGTATGGCTCAAATACCTTGACTGGCGATCCAACGGGCGTCGCGCCCTTCGCGTAGACGGGGGCTGCAAGCTCTTTCGGGAACGGCATGTGTGCCTCAATCGTGTTGAGGCTAGCCGCGCTGCTTCGTGCGGCGAACCTCGAATAAAAAAGCCGCGAGCGCATTTCTGCGGCTGGCGGCAAGTCCAAACCTTGGTAGGTTGGAGGAGACTCGGTACTTAGTCGGGCGCTTCCGTGAAAGTCACGTAGTATTTCTTGCCCGGCTTGAAGAATTCAGCGGCAGCAAAACCCGGTGCGATATTCATCCAGCACTCGCCGCTTGGCGTTGCGTCGCAGAAGTCCTTGTTCTCGCCGGTCGTGCTATAGACGGCACCAAGGCTCACTTTCGTTTGCGAGCCATACTGGTACTGCGTCGTTCCCAGCGAGTTGCAGGTCATCTTTGCGATTACGCGATCAATCATGTGGAGCTCCCTATCAGCCTTGTTGGCATGGATATAGGGCGGTTGTCTTACATTCTTGCGGCCCAAATAGAAAAACCCGCTGACCTTTCGGGGCGGGTTTTGTAACGCTAGAGCGCAGGTTCGACATCTAGCTCGACAATGCTAATCCGAAACTTTTCGGCAGTCAACATAAATCAATGCGTTTCGGAAAAATATCGCCGCACGTCAACATTTTTCAGCATCCTCGGCGTCAAAATATTTTCGGCCTCGATCACGACGTCAGTCAGCGACAGCGCCGGGAACCGCCACACGGTAGCAATGCCGTACGCACGGTAGATTGCCCACCGATGCGAACTTGGCAGATCATTAACCATCGTATCGACCGCCTCCCCTGCGCGCATGAACTCCTTGACGTCTTGCGGGTGCGCCCAACCTCCTGCTTCGCGCCTGTCGGTTAGTGTCATCCAGCGAGCCCATAGCTTCATGACGACGATGAACGGGCTATCGGCTTGCGGGGCTTCTTCGAGGATTGCTTGGTCTGCTGGTGCGTTCATTCGTCGCCTCGCTCGTTGATCTTGCTATCGATATAGGCAATGAGGGCGTCCTCAGCATCCGCCGCGCGCTTGTTCGTGCCGAAGTCGCCTCCACAGCTATGGCGCTCTTGATCGGCGCCGTAAGCCGCATTCAAAAGAGATATGAATGCTCGGTCGTTGCCGACAGTCGGCCGCTCGCTAGTTCGCGTGGGTCCGAGCCGGCGGCGAATCAGCGCGATCATCTCATCTGCCTCATTGTCGTCGCTAACCAGTACGTCAGCCTCGCTGTTGCCGGGCAATCGCGCTATGAACGAGAGCTTCATGCCCGTCACGAACAGGTCGGACAACTTGCCAAGCGCGTGCGCAATCTCGCTGTGCAACTCCTGCACGCTCATCTTTGCCATTTGCTCTCTCCCTTGCCTGCAGATTGACCACCCTCACGGTTGACTGGCACGAAGGCGGCGCACTCGCCTCGACATGGCGCGTATCCGCCGCAGCAAACGTATTCGCCGCCATTGTCAGGCGCGCCCCTGCGCCAAGTAGGCTTCTTAACAAGCACATACCCCTCTGGAACGGCCTGTCGGTTCTGGTGCTCGATGATGGCTGCGCGCACCTGTACGGCGATGTTGCGCCGCAAATCGTAAGCGACAGAGGAGCAATCGACCTTCCCGCTCTCGCTGATGCGCCCCATCCTATCGTAAGACTCAGCGTAGCCCTCGATGATTCGCGCCGCCTTACCCAGCAATTCTTGACCGCTCATGCCGCCTCCACTTCAACAACATCAATCAACCCGCCAGCCGACAGCGACGCCGCGCCCAGCGTCCAGTGCTTGCCATCCTTGACCAGCCGCCCATCTTCCAGCGCGTCCGACAGGTGACATGACGGCAGTTCATCCGGCGGCAGGTCCATCACCGCGTGCAGCTCGGATGATGTTGCGGTGCTGCGTGTGCGCACGAATGCGATGGCGCGATCGACGGCGCCCAAACCCGGCGTGATGTCGCGCTCAATCTCGATTTCAAGTTCGGTGCGCTTGTGGTTATCTTTGAAGCTCATGTTCTCCCCCTATGGATTTATGCTGACTGGACTTCTGGCTTGCCGCCTATTTCGATGCGTACGCTCCCCGGCTTGGGGCCGTACTCCCGGCAGACGGTGACCGGGTTGAACTGTTCATCGTCGATTCCGAGGGCCTCCGCGACCCCGTCTAAATTTTGCTTAATTGCCGCCAGAAGGTTGTCCCGGTCGCGGCGACGACGATCCGGCTGAACGAAGACCACCTTCAGCGACACCTCATGACCCATCGGGAACGTGACGCCGCGGCTGGCCTGGCGCGTGAGTAGGGTTGCGGTTTCCCTTGCCGACTTGCGCAGGGCGACGGTCGAGGCCCAGTGCTTGCCCTTGCAGCGGTTCGGGTTGAGCTCTGGCGCCGGAAATGGCAGGTGGACGACGATCATTCGGGCACTCCTTCGGTGCGGCACTTGTTGGCGAACTGGCGTCGCGCGTGTACGTTGGCCTTGTCCTTGTCGAACAGGACGCAGCTCTCGTTCCAGGCAACGTATCGCTTCGGCGATGTCTCGTCCTGGTCGTAGCCGTGGCAGCGGCCCATGCCGAGCTCGGTGTATTGCGGCTCTGCGTCCTTGCGGGTGAAGTCGGTGCAGAAGGCGCAGATTTCGTCTGATTGTGCGTATCGCATTAGGCGGCCTCTTGTTCAGGCTGCGCCGCATCCATCGCTTCCATGTCGAACAACGATGGCATGCTAACCTCGCGCTCCATCGCCCTGCAGTAGTGCACCTGATCAGCGAAGTACGATGGGTTCAATTCCGATCCGGCGCCGCGGCGGCCAAGCTTCATCGCGCGTACCGGCACCGTTCCCAAGCCACAGAACGGGTCGTAGATGACTTCGCCCGGATTGCTGTAGCGTTGGATCAGGCGGTCGACAATGTCGATCTGGAACGGGCAGACGTGCTTTTCGACAGCGCGGGATGACTGCTCTCCGTTCAGGGTGCGCATGCGGACGATATCGTGCCAGACCATCGGGTCAGTGCTGCCCGGCGCCAGGCTGAGGTAGTCAGCCGGCAATGCCTTGTTGGCCAGCATGGTTTCGCCGACAGCAACGTGATACTCGTAGTCGTAGACGTTGGACAGCGACAGGTCCGTGAACATCTTCGCCAGCTTCGCAGGGCCGTAGCTGGCCAGCTCCTCAGCACTCAGCAGACGGTCGCCGCTCGAGCGCCAGAAGGCATGGGCGTCGACCTGCCAGCGCGCCACGCTGTAGCCGGTACCGGGGATCGGCGCGAGCTTGCGGTCGAAATCGAGCGGCGTGCCGTCATCGCCACGGCAAAGCGGCTTGGCCTTCGTTACCGGAACATCAGCGTAGCCGCGGCTACGATCCGTCTGCGGTTTGTGGAACAGCAGGATGTACTCGGGCGAGCCGACGCCCATCTTCGTGCCGTCCTTGCAGACTTCCGAATAGCCCAGGCGGTAGGTCTGGTTATTCTCGCGCACCACATCGGTGACGACCGTGATCATGCCCAGGTAGTCGAAGCCGTGTTTCATGCCGTGGAACAGCGCTTCGGCGTGGAATGGGCTGACGGTTGGCACACCGGCACCGGTGACGTTGCCGAAGTTGATCCGGTCCTTGACGTGGCAGGCGTAGATACGGCCCGGCTGCAAGATCCGGAGCAGTTGCGGCGTCAGGAAGTCCATCTGCGCCCAGAAGTGATCGTTATCCTGCGTGTGGCCGAAGTCGTTGTAGCTCGGGGTGTACTCGTAGTGGTTGGCGAACGGAATGCTGGTGACGATCAGGTCGACCGAGTTATCCGGCCGCTCGATCGCCTCCAGAACGCAGTCGTTATTGGCGACCGTGAAGCGCTCGCCCTTGACGACGTGACGCTCAACGCCAATCGTGCGCGCAAGCGAATCCTGCATCGAAAGCTGGTCAAGGCCGTAGGAGCGGATGATCTCGCCCATCTTCTCCTGCATCTCGTCATGCCGGCGCCATTTCTCCTGCAGCTCGGCCAGCACCGCACGCTCGACCTCAGTGTGGATGATGTCGATCACGACTGGGCGCGTCTGCTGGAAGCGCTGGATCCGGTGAATCGCCTGGATGAAGTCGTTAAACTTGAACCCGATGCCGGCGAAGATCGCGCGATGGCAGTGCACCTGGAAGTTGCAGCCGGAACCAGCGATGATCGGCTTAGTCGACAGATACTTGAACTTTCCGTCGCTGAAGTCGGCGATGCGCTGCTCGCGCTCATCCAGATCCTGCGTGCCCCAGACGCTCATCGCCTCCGGTACCGCCGCCTGGATGGCGTGACGCTCATCCTCCAGATCGTGCCAGATGACGAAGTGACCATCAGGATCTTCCGCAATGATCTCGGCAACCTTGGCGACGCGCGCGGCCATGCTCTGCCGCTTCTCGCCCGCGGCGGCCGACAGCCCCATCGCCACGTTCGGAATCAGCAAGCCTTGCCCATTCTTTTCGGCGCCAGCGGCGTCGTAGTCGCTCGGCACCTCGTGGTAGCGGACCTCGAGCGGCGGCAGGTCGTAGCCCACGTCCGAGTGCCCCAGATCGCTAGGGCGGCGAATGAAGCACGCCCAGCTGGCGACCCAAAGCCAGAATTCCTGTTCCTTGTGCTGGTACAGTGTCAGGTTGCCGGCCTTCTCGCTGTCGCGCTGGAAGAAGCGGGTCAAGGCCTGACCAGTGTCCATGACGCCCAGGAAGCCTGCGTAGTGGATCAGCTCCTTGAAGCGGTTCGGGCTTGGCGTGGCCGTGAACACGAACTTGAATTCGACCTGGTCGAACATCGGCAAGAACTCCTGATATGTCTTGCTGCCGTAGCTGCGCAGGACACTCGCCTCGTCCAGCGACGTGGCGCCGAACCGATTGATCGTGATCTTGCCCTCGCGGACGCTCTCGTAGTTCGTCATGTAGACGGTATCGGGTGCGCCCATCTCGTCATCCGAGCGAATGAACTTCAGGTCGACGGCACAGTCGCCGGTGAAGCGCTTCGCGACTTCGCGCGCAAACTCCTGGCGCACGCCGAGCGGCAACACGATCAGGCGGTACATCTCGGGGAAGCGGATCCCGATCTGGCGCATCACCTCGAGGTTCGTGCTGGTCTTGTGCAGGCCGAATGAGGCGAAGATGGCGCGTTGCCCTCCTTGCAGGGCCCATCGGACGATGTCGCGGGTGTGCGGTTTGAGGTTTGGGTTGATCTGCTCGAGCGGGACATCGAAGCCTTTTGCAGGCGCAAGACGGATCTTCGCTCGGAGGAAGTTGCTGTAATCGCTGATAATCTTTGAAAGCATTGTCTTCTCCACTATGATCGTTATGAGACTTGTTTGTGGTCTACGCTCGACTGATGCACGCACCCCGCACATCGCGGATCACTGGCGTGCTGCTGTGCGTACTTACACTCCGTCGACATCACAAATGGCACCGTGGCGTAGCGTGCGTAGAACTGCATCGGCGGCTCAGACAGAACGGCGCGATAGCCGTCCTGGACGATAATTGCGCGGTTGGCGGTGGGGCGCGGCTTGTTGTGGCATGAGTAGATTCTCATGGTCGTCTCCTACAGCCCGAGAGCTGCGGCCCAGCCCTTCTTTGTCGCTACCGCTTTCTTCTCCCAATGGCGGCTGCGGTGCCGCGCCTTGCGCTGGTCATGCCTCTCGGTTCCCTTGAGGCGCCTTTCGAAGCGATCCCGGATATCCTTCTTGGTCAGTCGCGGCACTGTGTCCTGAGCATCCTCGCCCGGGCCGGCGCGATAGATCGCCATGGGTGGGCCGTGAATCGGATGTGGTTGCCAGGCGGCGATGTGCACTCGCCGCCCCTTGTACAACTCCGCGACAACCTTGAACACGGTAGTGCGATGTACTCCAGCGCGTTTCGCGATCTCTGCTTTCGTCGCCGGCAGAACCGCCAGGACAGCTTGAATTGCCTTGGCGCGCTTGGGATGCACGTATTCGTCCAGCGCCTCCAGTCTGTTCGGATCAGTCGCCGCAAACTCGACTTTTGATTCCATCGCCCCTCCTGTGTTTTGGTTGTTCATACCGATCGTTCTGCTTACAGATAGCTAGAAAGCTTGTTGCTGGGTTTGCGCCGATCCTCCGGCGCTCGCTGGACCCACCTGGCGCAGTTCTCGAATCGCGTGTATTCGCCCAGGTAGGTCAAGGCAATGGTTCCCGGCTCACCCTGGCGCACTTTCGGGAAGTTGACCTCGCAGAGGCCTTTGTCAGGCGAGTCGGGGTTGTACCGCTCGTCCCGGTACGGAAACATGATCACGTCGGCGTCCTGCTCGATCGCGCCGGAGTCGCGCAGGTCCGACATCAACGGGCGCTTGTTCGGCCGCTCCTCGACCTTCCTGTTCAACTGCGACAGCAGGAAAATGCCGATCTCCAGGTCCATCGCCAGCGACTTCAGTCCACGTGTGATGCCCTCGATCTGCGTATTGCGGTTGTCGCCGTCGCCCTCCATGAGCTGCAGGTAGTCGATCATCAGGATGTCGAGGCCGCGCTTACGCTTGATGCCCTTGGCCTTCATGCGTACGTCCAGCAGCCTCATACCGCCCTGGTGGTGCAGGTACAGCTTGAGCTCGTCGATCCGGATGGTCGCGTGGGTCAGACTCGCCCAATCCTTCTCCTCCATCCGCTCCGGCTCCATGATGCGATCCAGGGGAATCCGGCCGATGGATGCCAGGTTGCGGTCGTGCAGCTCCGAGCGCCGCATCTCCATCGACAGGAACAGGACCGAGTAGTCGACCGCCATGTTGGTTGCGATGTTCATCGCCAGCGCGGTTTTCCCCATCGAAGGGCGCCCCGCCAGGACGATCAAGTTCCCGCCCCTCACGCCGCCATTCAGTTTCTTGTCGATGTCGTCAAAGCCGGTGGGCATCGCCTTCGTGCCGCCCTCGTATCGGCTTTCGATTTCCGTGATGTGGGCCACCATGTCGTCACCGGCGCGCACCGGCTCATCCGAGACGCGGGACTCGGCCAGCTTCTCTAGGCGAGAGCCCGCGGAGTCGAGGAGTTGGATCGCATCGGCTGGCGAGTTCGCAGCTTCCTCGGCGACGTCCTTCCCGAGCGACATTAGGCCGCGCTTGACTGCCTTGTCGCGCACGATGCCGGCGTAGCGGCCGATGCTGGCCGATGACGGCGTGTTCTGCGCCATCTGGTTCAGGTACTTGCCGGGCTCGTTGATCTTGCCGTCGAGCGCTACCATCAGCGAGATCACGTCGCAGGATCGGCCAGTGCTCAGGTGCTTGATCAGTTCTGTGAAGATGACCTGGTGGTCGCCGAGGTAGAAGTGCTCGGCGCGCAGGTCGCCCATGCGGTCGATCGCGTCGTTATCCCGCAGGAGTGCGCCGATCACGCTTTGCTCCGCCTCGATGCTGTGCGGTGGTGGTTTGATCTCGCTCACGCTGCCTCCCACTTCTTTAATATCCTCTCGAGCTCATCTGCATTCACCAAGAGAACGGCGGCTTCTGCTATATCAATCGGGTCCCCGCCTTCTCCGATTCGCTCGGCCAGCGAACGCCAGTCGAACACCTTGTTCCACAGCTCAGCTTCAAGGTTCATGGCATGCACTCCATTACGCATTCGATGAAGATCCGCGCCGCTTCGGCATTGATCGCGTTGCCGTAGGCGCGCAGGCGTCCCACTCGGGCGGGAGCGCCATGAGCCAGCGGGAATGTGCCGGGCTCAACTGGCCGCCATCTGGCTCCGTCAGGATCGCAGCAGAGAATCCAGTCAGCCGAACTCCAGTAGCCATTGACAAGGCCGCCGCCTGGGAAAGATCCTGCGGCGAGCCCTTCCGCTTGATCTCCTTCAGCGCTCCGGCCAGCGTTCGCACGTTCTTCTCCCCGTCCGCTGCCCTGGTCGTGGGCCAGTGAGCGAAACGCTCCTGCATGGCGAGACTCAGATTCTTGCCGCTGGCGACTCGCCGCAAAATCGCCGGCAAAGTGCAGTCGGCTTTCGCTCCGTCCGCCGCAAGTGGCGTTGCCCACCCAGTAAATCCGGTCCCGTCCGTGTGGCGCACCGACGCCCGCAGACGGGAACGGGATCGCCCCGACCCGGTATCCCACACCTTCCAGGTCATCTTGAACAAGGTCGACCCAAGGATCTGCGTCTTTGCTCGCAACCTGCTCTCCAAGGACGACTGCAGGGCGGCGCTGGCGGATGAGGTGGTGGAATGCCGGCCATAGGTGCCGCTCGTCAGCAAACCCAGCTCCTTGGCCTGCCGCGCTGAAAGGTTGGCAGGGACAGGAACCGGTCCAAACAGATCGATCGTCGCTCCAACCGGCACGCCGGAGCGCAAGGGACCAGGCGCCGATGCCGGCGAAAAAGTGGCACTGAGTGAATCCCTTGAGGTCGTCGGGGTGTACATCTTCGATGCTCCTGGTGTCGACGACGCCAGGCGCGATGTGACCGGCGTCGATCAAGTTGAGCAGCCACTCGGCCGCGTATTTGTCGATCTCGTTGTAGTAGGCGGTCACGCTGCCTCCGCTACGGTTTGGGCCTGCTTGCCCTGCGTGGTCAGGAAGTATTCGCCGTCGGCGTTCGCCGACCACAGCTTCAGGTAGTTGTTCTCGACGTAGTTCCGGAACGTCTTGCGCCAGTCCTTCTGCAGGTTCGCTTCCTTGACGCCACCAGAACCGAAGCGGCGGCAGAACTCGACCCAGGCCAGGGCGACAAAATCGTCCGGCAGCTTGGCATTACGGGTGTAATTCCACAGCGGCTCGTAGTCGCGCATTGGCCGAATGTCGTTTGCCTTGCAGTCGGCAAGGAAGGTCTTCAAGGCGATGCCGCGGGTCTTGGGTTTGCTTTCAGGTGTGGCGACCACGGTAAGCCCCCCAGCGGGGGGTTTGGGGGGTTCTTCTTTATTGGTTCTTGGTTCTTGGTTAGTTTGTGATCCGGTAGGCTGCGGCTTCCCATCTGTAGGCTGATCGGAACCTGATTGAAACCCACTGGGTTTTTCTGGGTTCACGTTAGCTTTCTTTGGGCGACCACCTTTCTTGCCGTTGGTTTTCGCGGTATCAGCTTTTACGTGGTACTCGGCGATCACCTGGTCGCAAATATCGTGACGGTAGCCATCTTCGGTTTTGACGAACTTGAAGCGAAGTAGGCGCTCTACAATCCGGCGTTCGTCATCACTCTCGGCGCCCAGTTGGTCGCACAGTTCCTCGATGTCGAGCGACAGGGGCTTCTCGGTGTCGTAATAGACGTCCAGCATGTCGCGGTAGATCCAGCGCGAATGCCTGCTCATGTTCACCGTGCCGGAGCGGAAATCTCCTATATGAAACGGGTAATAATTCATGGCTCGCTCCCTTCTGCTTCGGAGCGCAGATCATTGGAAATCATGTTGGCGTTGCTGACGATGGCCTCGCGGCGATCGGTGACTTGTTCTTCGTTCAGCCGTGCGCATTCACGCTTGGCGAGTGTTTCGTTCGTAGCGGCGCCGGCCGCGGTGAAGATTTGCGGCGCACCAGGCGTCGGGTAGCCGACGAGGTAGTGGCCGCTCGCGGTCGGGCCCTTGACTTCGTAGTTCAGCATGGTGAGTTCCATCCGATCATTGCAACGCACTCGGCCAGCAACTCCATCTGCGTGCCGTACATCGACTCGAACCTCGCTTTATGCGGATGAACGCCGATGCGCCCTGCAGGGTCGGTATCGTCATGCTGGTGATGATTTGCGCAGAGCGGCAGCACGTACATGTGCGCATTAACCGCGGTGCGGCCGGCGATGTGGTGCAGGGAGATCCAGGGATTGACGTGGCCGTCTTTCAGACAGGCGATGCAGCCCAGACCTGCCACGGCATCCATGAAGCGGCGCTCAAGTGCGGTCGGAGTGCGGCCCTTCATGCCGCGAGACTTGAGGCTGGAGACCTTCTTGGTGACTTGTTCCTTGGTGCGGCGCAGGAAGCCGGTACGCTTGAGAGGCGTCTTCTGCTGCAACGGGGTCGAGCGCTTCATCGGCGCCGAACGTGCGAGTCGCTGGGTGGTCATGGCATGCCCCGCACCAGGTTGACACGGCGACCGGAGAAGCTGGCTTTGGATCGTTGCATGATGACTCCCGCTAGGCAAAATGATGGCGCGGTCAAGTGCCGCGCCATCGGTGCTGATTACGCTGCTGCTGGTTCTGCGATACGGCCGAAGAAGTAAGCCAATACGTCCCACTGCTTCGGAGGCTCTTTCGAGCGGGCCGCTGTCATGTCTGCGGACAGCCCGTAGCAGTAAGCCTTGCGGATCCACAGGCTGCTGCCGACCTCCCGATCCAGTGCTACCGAGTGGATCACCTCTCCGGCTTCCAGCTGATTCAGATGGTTCTTCACCGAGTCGTACGTGAAGCCGGTAAGGTCTGCGATATCGCGGGCAGTCGCGTACGGGTGCCCCTTGAGCGTTTCCAGAACTACTTCACGACGGGTCGGTGTCGCTTGAATCGCCTTCATGTCCTGCTCCTCGTAAGTGGCAGACGTATTTGCGAAGATTTCTCTTCGCTGTTTCGTGCTCCTGATCGGCCTTGTTCTTCTTGCCGACCGGGGCGCACATTGCTGACTTTTCAGTCTCGTACCAGACTCGGGCGTAATGAACTACCTGCTCTTCTGGTGTTGCCATCGGGTCTCCTCCCCTAATACTTCGGTTGTAGAGAGGCCCGCACACTGCGAGCCTCCTTGTCGGGTCGTTCCCGCTTCACTGGGAACTAGGCGCGCCATGCGTAAAAAACATCTGCTTCAAACCCGAAGGCGCACCGGAGTCGTGCCGTAATTCACCCTTGAGTGTGGGTTTGGCAAGGACCACGACATGGACATGCCGAACTCTTTCTTCTGGTTTGCGAGTTCGCTAGACTTAACTTGTCTGGCCCACTCAATCGCTAACCTTCGTAGGATTCGGCTGTGTTCGATCTTCTTAATGACGCATGCTTCTTTGAAGTCCCGGTACTCATGGCTGTCCATAAGCGTCTTTACCGGAAGGTTCTTCGGGTCTTTCATCACTACTCCTATGAATCGTGAAACAAGGATGGTGAGTGCGATTGCTTGTGCTGCTACTTCGTCGTTGCTAATTCGCCGCTCGCGTCTATAGTGGTTCTTGGTACGTACTTAATTGACCTGCTTTGCTCTCAACTTCGGTGCTGGCCGAATCTCGGGCCAGATGTCCATCCAGTCGGAGCGGAGGTCTCGACGGGTGACAGCGCCTTCGGTGAACTTTTCGATCAACACACATCTGGCCGGCGAAATCGCTGCATCGCCTGCTGCCATCTGGGAAAGGAACGACGGTGACACTTCTAGCTGAGCGGCAAGACGGGCCGACATTCCACGCTCTGCATTCAGGTATTCGCGAAGCTTCATTTGGCCTCTCTTCAAGAGATAACTTAACTGGTTTAGAGAACTCTAAACCATCGGACGAACAAAGTCAAGAATTTGCTTGTTTAGGGAATTCTTATCAGAATACGCGAATGCAAATCGAGACTATCCGCCGCGCCAAGCTCCGTCAGTGGTTCTCTGAGCGCAGCATACCCAGCAAGGAAAAGAGCTACATCTCACAGCTCTTGAAGGAAAGCAATCCTTTCGGCGAGCGCACCGCGCGACGCCTGGAGAAAGACTACGGGATGGGAGAGATGTACTTGGATACGCCTGAAGACAGTGAGCAATCAAACCGGCCTGCGCCGGATGCCCAGCCGCTACAGACGCAGCAAGCATCGAACTCGGATTCACTGTTAGAGGCCATCAGACTGCTCGAGCTATTTCACAGCACGGATGAGAGGGGCCGGGCCGACATGCTCCGTATG
>Ga0308169_10000429_pt1 | contig 64100 bp, 72 predicted proteins | sample PhyBR1_2_FD_202139 | JGI IMG/M metagenome (GOLD analysis project Ga0308169, IMG submission 202139) | Phyllosphere microbial communities from UC Gill Tract Community Farm, Albany, California, United States - DLSLSB.R1 | ecosystem: Host-associated > Plants > Phyllosphere > Unclassified | place... | reverse complement strand
CGGCGGCGGCGCCGAGGCTGAGCGCGGCTGGGTTGGCGCTGAGGACGGGCGGCGGGGCGGGGCGGTACGGCGAGTAAGGGCGTCTCGGTGCCGTGCCAGACCACCGTGCGAGGTCGTCGAGGAGGGTGGAAGACGACGCTGGACGAAGCGCCGACGACGACGAAGCCGAGTCGGAGCCTTCGTCCCACGAGGAACCCTCGCCCCGGTCGACCTTGCCCGACTGGGCCAGTTGCGGCACCGCCGCTCCAGCTTGCACGACGTGCATCCTCGTTCTTGTCGGCGAGGAGGGGGCGTCGAGGGCGGCAAAGCGAGAGCCTTGTTCCTTCTCGTCGTCGAGCAGCGAGCGAGCGAGAGGGTCCCGGCTCGCGGACCATCGTCGCCTTGCCCTCGTGCCCGCGCCCGCCGCCTCCGTCGCTCGCACCGCCTGGCCGACGACACCGCCTCCTCCGCACAAACAACCTCCGGCTCTGCCAGGCACCCGAGCGGCAAAGGCGTCTCAGACGGCCGCCTCAGAATCGGCCTTCTCTCCGCCAGAGGCACCGGTCGAGATTCGATTGCACCGCCTCGCTGCGGCGCGCTCGCCGCCCCCATTCAGTCGCCTTCTCACAGAAGCTGGCGCGCTCCTGAGCGCATGTGCGCTCGTATGTACCCGGCTTCGGCGACGACGACGAAAGTAGCTCCTGTCCGCTTCGCCGCGCCGCCGCTGCCGCCGGTCCGTGCGCTCGACCCCTTCTTGCTCTCCTGCGTGCTGAGCTTCCCTGCGAACGGTGTGGGGACTGCAGCTGACGACGGGCAGCTGGACTCGTGTGCCTCAGCAACCCTCGCTAGCGCGGAACGCTGCGAGGGCGGAGCGGGCAAACGGGCGCGAACCCCTCCGCCCCGCCCGCCGGGCTTCCTTGCCTTCCCTGCGAGCGCCCGTCCGCGAACGCGCCAGGCCTCATGCATCTCGATCGGGTCCCTCGAACCCCTCCCCCGCGTTTTTAGAGACGGCCGCGGACGAAGGGCAAAAAGCTCGACGGATCGACACCCGCCTCGAGCGCGCTCTCCGACTCTGTGTCTCCCTCGCGCCCACTCGGGCCTCTCTCAGCTTCTCGGCGACAGTGGGTCATCCGGACATCAGGCACGCGTTGCAGGAGGAGCGACGAAGTAGGGGAGATTTGCAAAGAGGCGAAAAGTGGGGACAAGCACCGGCTACAGAGAGAGAGAGAGAGAGGGGCGAGCCGACGCGGACAGAGCCACGGCTGCCCTCCTTCTCGCCGACGAGCCGCGACGGGGAAAGCGATGGTATCGACGACGTAGGGTATAAGCGAGGAGGGCCGAGGCGAGGGCAGGGAGGTCGAGACGGGCAGGCGCGGGTCGTTGTCGAGGCTGGGCGCGCCGACGCTCGCTCGAGCGCTCGAGCGCGCTCATCATGCATCGTCGCCCGTGTCGGCCTCGAGCTCTTCCATCGCCGCGATCGTCCCGTCGTCGGCGACGAGGCGCATGAACTGCGAGCGAGAGAAGGGCCGACGTCAGCTTGGCGCCCCTCGGGACGAGCTGCCGGAGGAAGAGACGCACCGTCGCACGCTGCTCTCGCCGGTCGTCCTCGCCGTCCATCTCAGGCTGCGCGAGCACGAGCGGCATGCGCAAGTACCCGTCGGCGCCGAGCGCGACCGGCGCGTCGGCGTTCTTGCTCGTGCCCTGTTCGTCGAGAAGGTCCGAGTCAGCCAAGAGCGGGTGAGACGAGGCGCACGAAGAGAGAGGGAGAGCAAGCGCACCTTGTCACCGAGAGCGCTCTTCTTGCCGACGACGTACTTGGCGAGCTTGGCGTCCGACAGGCTGTAGAGCCGCTTAAGGTGGTCGCGCAGGAGGAGGGCGAGGCCGAGGACGAGCGACTGACGAGCGAGGTCGGGCGAGGGTGCACGCTCGGCGGCGTCGGCGTCGGCGCCGTCGTTGAGGGCCTGTGCGACGAGAGGACGTCAGTCAACGACGACTTCGGGCGGGTGAGCCGAGCGAACGGTCGAGAGCGCACCTTCTTGGACGGACTCGCGGTCGCCATGAGTCCTCCTCCGCCCTCGAGGTCCTGCTCGAGCGCGTGGAGGACCTGAGCGCCCGTGACGGCGAGCGCCTGGTTGAGGAGGCTGACGACGAGGAGAGGCTCTTCTGCCCGCTTGTAGTCGAAGGTCGAGAGCGCCTCGGCGAGGAAGCGGAAGAACGAGACGTCGACCTGCGCGCACAGGGCGGAAGCGTGTCAGCGAGAAGCAGGATCATGCACATGAGAGAGGAGCCGAGGCAGAGAGGGACGCACCGAGGAACATGCCGAGCCGACCTCGAGCTCGAACGAGCGGGCGAGCGTCTTGAGGAAGTCGAGCTGGACCTGGCGCTTCTCCTTGTGCAGCAGGCTGTTTCAGAAGACGACGTCAGCGGCGCTCTGAAAGCCGGGAGGGGCGGCAAGAGAGAGAGGGCGCACCTGTACCACCTGCCGAGGAGCGACTCGGGCGCGTCCCCTCGGTACCCTCGCAGCGTCTCGCCCTCGCCAACTGCCGCGAGCGCAAATGCGTGCGCAGCCCTCGCCGGCTCGAGGAACCTCGTCACGAGGAGCGAGGCGTGCTTCTGGTGCAGGACGGCGAGGGTCGCGTACGCCTTGTTGGCGAGGGCGGCGTCGCCCGACGCGGTGAGGGCGACGAGGGTCGGCGCGAGCGTGATCGGGTGCGAGAAGCCCGACCGGGCGATCGTGCTGAGGAGGTCGACGCCGAGGCGCTGTAGGCTCGGGTTGGGCGAGAGCGACGAGGCGATGATGCGCTTGAGGTACCGCTGCGAGATGGCGCTCGCGACACTGCGGACGAGTGCGAGCGAGCGTCAGGGTCAGGCCCCCGGCGAGTCAAGAGAGAAATCGGGACGCACCCTGAGTCTGCGAAGCCCTCGACGTTGCCGACGAGCTCCTCCATCTTGACGCCGTTGACCGCCTTCTTGCGCTTCTTGTCGGCCGGCAGCGTCGCAGCGACGGCGACGGCGCGCTCCTGGCTCGCGAGGAAGTCCTGCACGATGCGCAGGATCTGGTGGTGCATTTGGGGCGCCTCGGACTCGAAGATGGCGTCGATGATGGTCGTCGAGGCTTGGTGCAGCATGAGGGTCGGGTGCGCTCGGTAGACGAAGCCGAGGCTCGTGAGGACGGTCGACTTGATCTGGGCCGGCAGCGACAGGTTGTAGACGCGGATGAGGGTGCCGTAGGTGAGCTCGGCGACCGAGTTGGGCGTGAGGGCGTCGATGCTCGACTTGATCGCTGCGAGCAAGGTGACGAGGTCAGGGCCGGCGTCGGCGCGTGCAGGAAAAGGGCGGGACGCACTGGGCTGCTCCTCGCGGACTCGATCAAAGTCGCCGTGCTCGCACAGGAGGGACGCCATGTAGCACAGGACGGGGAGCGTGCGCATCTGGACCGACTCGGCCGTGTCCGGGTTCATGAGCTTGTGCGCCTCCTGCTGCAGGCGCTCTGCGAGCACAGCATCGAGTCAGCGAGATGCCGATGAGGAAGAGAGAGGCGACGAAGAGGAGACGCACTGAGGCTGGCGGCAAAGGCCCGAGTCATGGTCGCAAAGTCCTGGGTCTGCCCGTGGATGACGGCGCAGAAGCAGGCGACGACGCCCTGCAGGATCTGTAGGGAGCATGCTGCCGTCAGCTACGAGCGGTCGACCGACAGGGAGGGCTATGAGGGAGAGGTGGACGCACCGAGACGTTGTGAGTCGGCTTGTTGAGCATGGGCATGAGCGCGGCTTGCAGGTCCCGGCCGAACTTGGTCGCCGACTTGGGCATGACGACGACGGCGGCGCGGAAGACGCGGAGGAGGTAGTCGCTGATGACCTGCTCGTCGGGCGTGGCGGCGCTCTTGAGGAAAGGGAGGAGCAGGGTCGCCTTGGCGGTCGAGAGGAGGTTAGGGTCGACCGAGCTGAGCAGGAAGACCGTCTTGACGCCGGCGACGACATCCTGCAGGGAGGGTCCGAGTCAGACACGAGAGCAGGGACTGCTGAAGCGGCAGAGGTGAGCGGGACGCACCATTTCGCGCTCGTCCTCGACGAGCCCGTCGATGAGGCTCTCCATGATGAGCTTGAGGCGGTCGAGCGGTGGCTCGGTGCCTTTCTCGGCATGCTTGGCCATGATGAGGCGAAGCGCCTCGTCGACGGGCGGAGGGCGGTCCTTGAAGATGCCCGCCGTCTGCGTGATGATGCTCGCGAGCTGGGCGAGCGAGTCGACCGAGCCCTTGGCGGCGTTCTTGGACGGCGTGCTGAACCAGACCTCCTCGAGCGCGTCGAGAGCGAGCTCCTGCGTACAGGAAGGGCGGATGTCAGAGGAGGTTCGTCTTGAGAAGGGGCAAGGGGCGAGGGTCGGGGAAGGGAGGGAGCGTGACGCACCTTGATGCCGTCGTCCTCGTCGAGCACACGGTACACGAGCTTGCGCGAGATGTCGACCTTGTGCTCCTCGTCGGGCACGACATGGTACAGCATGCGCAGGAGCTTGATGACCCTGCGCCGGACGCCGAGTCCCGTGTCCGAGATGCGCTCGCCCAGACGAGGGAGGTACTGCACGGCGAGGTCGGGCCGGGTGACGACGTACTTGCCGACGAGCTCGATCGAGGCGTCGCGGACCATGGGCGAGCTGTCGAGCATGCGGTTCTCGATGCTGCGGCGGATGTTGTCCTGGTTGAAAAGGTTCGGGTCCTGCGCGACGACGAGGCTGACGGCGCGGAGGGCCTTGGCGCGCTGGCCCATTTGGGCCGACTCGGACGCGTCGACGATGCGGGTGAGGATGGGCTGGTACAGGTTGGCGAGGGTCGAGAAGCGCCAGAGCTCGAGGGCGACAGCGTCCGTCCGAGGTTGCGAGTCGTCGGCACTGCAGGGAGGCAGGCGTCAGCTTGAGCTCTCTGGAGGACGAGGGCGAGATAGGCGGGACGCACCTCGGGCCGAAGACGTCCTCGATCTGCTCGTCGATCCAGATCTCGCCGGCGAGCGCGACGAGGCGATCATGCACAGCCTGCGCCGCGCCCGAGTGCTGCAACGCCTGTAGCGCCTCGAGCGTGAACTGCGCGCGCGAGAAGTCGGCGGCTCCCTGCGCGAACGAGCTAGACGTCAGCGCCGCGCGAAAGCAGGGTTGGGCGGCGAGCAGTGGGCGACGCACCTCAGAGGCCCCGGGCGCGTTCTCGACCTTGACGAGCTGCTCGATGATCGACTTGTGCGCGACGATGGCCTGCTCAAGCACGTCCTCGTCGCCCTCGGTCGCTGCCTGTACTTCCTGTCAGCGCTGAACGGCCGTGCAGGAAGAATGAGAAGGGGGAAGGGAGAGCGCACGCACCTCTTGCAGGCTCTTGAGGCCGGTCGTCGGCGCCGAGAGGTCGTTGCGGATGCGTGCGGCGATGACGCCGATGTGGTCGAGCGCGATGCCCTTGAGCGAGTTGCTCTCGTGCGTGCTCTTCGAGTCGGCGAGCGTTGCCATCTGCGCAGCAACGAGAACAGAATCAGCTCGGCATCCGAGTCAGGCACGGGACGAGAGACGGGGACGGACCATCGAGCGGCACAAAACGGTGAGAAGGATCTCGGAGCCCGGCCACTCGGCGAGGTGAAGGGTCGCGAGCAGGTCGGCGACGAGGTGGTCGAAGACGGCGCGGTACTCGGCGTCGGCGGTCCCGCCGGTCGTCTTGCCGGCCTTGGCGGCGCTGCAGAGGATCTGCATGAGTACATGCCTTTATGAGTCCCGGCAAGAGCGAGAGCGGACGCACCGTTGAAGGAGGAAGCCGACGATCGTCCTCGCCGCCTTGTTCGACATGTCGAGCACGCCGCTCAGCAGCTTCTGCACAGAGGACTGCGCAGCACTGCGTCAGTACGCTCCTCACGCAGTGAGCGAGAAGGAGGGGCGGTGCAAGGACGCACCAGGGTGTCCTCCTCGTCGTCGCCGCCGGCTTGCCCCTCGGCCTGGTTGAGCAACCTCGCCCCGAGCCCGAGGTCGTCGTCCATGTCGGCATCTGCACCGCCCATGGTGACGGCGACGTCGGGCGAGACCTGCTTGGCGATCTTCTTGCGGACCTGGGAGGCGAGGTCGGCCGGGCACGTCTGGACGAGGTGGAGGAGGAGAGCCGAGACGGTCTGGATGGTTGCGCCGGTGCGGAGCCTGCGACGCAGTAGTAGTAGCACTCAGTTAGTCGAGCGCACGAGATAGTGTGGGAGGCAGAGCGGGAGAGAGAGAGAGAGCGCGGAACGCACCGGATGCCCCTGCGCGCCGCCTTTTTCGCCGCCGCCGTGCCTGTCGCGCTCTCGGCCTTGCCGAGGTTGCTCAGCACCTCCTCGACGATCCACGCGCGCTGGTCGGCGTAGCGCGCGTACACAGCCTGCACGACGGCGAGGCTCGCGAGGCGCAGGCCCTTGACGGCGTTGACGGCGGGCGAGGGGTCCTTGGCGGCGGCGGCCCGAGCGGCGGCGGTCGTCGCGAGCGGCGCCTCGTGGAAGAAGGGCTCGAGCGACAGGTAGGCGAGGGCGATGACGAGCTCGTCGCCGAGGTCCTCGGCCTTGACGAGCGCGGCGAGCGCCTGCGTGCCGGCGACGAGCGCGTCGGTCACCTCGGCGACCTTGTCGCGCGCGCGCGCCGTCGCGAGCTCGGCGAGCGGGCTCGTCGCCGGCGCCTCGAGGACCGGTACGAGGCAGGCGTCGAGGGCGCGGCGGAGGGTCGAGACAACGCCGAGGAGGTACTCGGACGAGAAGAGGTGCTTGGGGAGGGACACGCCGGGGAGGGTGAGGAGCTCGAGGGCGAGGCGCAGAGCGAGGAGGGCGTCGCTCAGGTCGCGCAGGGACGCCTCGGTCTTGGCGAGGCGCGACTCGACGTCCCAGTACGAGTCGCGAGACGACGCCGTGACGGTGCGCTGGCTGTCGCCCTCGTCGAGTGCTGCCGCCTGCTCGTCGTCGCCGTTCATGCCGACGGTCGAGGAGCGGTCGCGCTTCGGCGACGCAGAGCGCGAGCTGCGGCGGGAGCCGACCTTGCCCGGGCTGTCCGAGACGAGCATGTCGAAGTCGGCGTCGTCCTCGTCGTCCTCGTCGGCGGCGGCCGAGCTCCTGCGCGCCTTGCCCTTGCCCTTGGAGCCGGCCTTGGCCGGGCTGGCGGAGCCCTTGCGCGCGCCCTTCTTGCCCTTGCCCTTGCCCTTGCCCTTGCCGACCTCGCTCGCTCCGTCGTCCTCCCTCGCGTCGGCCGCCCCGTGCTCCCACCCATCCCAGCCACCACCCGCATCGCCGACGCCCTCCCAGCTCCTCTCGAGCATCCTCAGCCACCGCTGAACCCCGCCCTCCTCGACCTCCTCGAGCAGCTCGTCGGCCTTGCCCCGGCTCGCGACGGCGCGCACGAGGCCGAGCATGCGGCGCAGCGCGTCCGTGTGCAGCATCGGCGCGTTGGTCGACTCGCTCGTGCGCGTCGAGCGGAACAGGCGCCGCTCGCCGCCTTTGCGGCTCGGGCTGCGCATGTGCGCCGAGACGGCCGCCGACGACGTGTCGCCGACGAAGGCGTCGTCGGCCGCAAAGACGTCGTCGACGAGGTCGCTCAGGCGCTCGACGGGGTCGTTGCCGCCCTGCGTCGCGGCCGTGCCGGGCGTGCGGCCGATCGTCGACGAGGACGAGCTGGCGCCGGGGCCTGCTCCGAGCTTGACGCGCTTGACGGCCGACTCGGCGCCCGTGAAGGGCCCGTCGAGCTGCGACGCCTTGAACGTGCTCGTCTTGGGCGTGAAGTCGCCGTCGCCGCCGAGAGCGGGCGGGAGAGGGTGACGAACGGCGCCGGCGTCGGACGGCTTGAGCGGCGACGAGAAGTGGCTCGACAGGTCGGACGAGCTCGCCCTCTTGCGGGGCCGCGGCTGCGGGATGATGACCTGCGGGATGCTGCGCCGCTGCTGCGTCGGAGCGTACCGGACGCCGCCGACCGTGACGCCGCCGACCCGCGGGGGACCCTGCCCGTTCGCCGACGGCGCAGCGCGTGCAGCTGCAGCGGTCGGCGCTGCGGCGACCGGCACAGGCGACGAGTTGCCCATGGCGAGCGGGTCGGGCGAGCTCATCTGGACCTGCTGCGGCACGGCGACCCGCGCGTGCGACGGCGTCTGGGGCCGGCTCGCCGCAGGGCTGGCGCTCGCGCCGTCGCCGCCGAGGCTGTCCTGCCTGCGCATGGCACTCGACGCCTGCGCTGACGCCTGCGCGCTCGCGTAGTGCGAGTCGATGTAGGCCGAGAGGACGTCGTGCGGGCGCGAAGGAGGTTGCGGCGCGAGGTGCCGGGGCTGGAGCGGGTTCGAGGCGGGGACGGTTGCCGGCGGCGGCAGCGGGTAGGCCGAGGCGGAGAGGAACGAGGTGGCGAGGGCCGGCGTATAGGCGGACGGCGCTGGGTTGAGCTGGGCGGCCGGGAGGATCGGGTAGGGAGGAGGGAGGGGAGGTCTGCGGGAGAGCCTCCAGAGTCAGCCGTGCGCACAGGCGGATGCGCTCGAGGAGACGAAGAGCGCACAGTCCTATGTCGGCCCCGCTGCGCACGCTCATCAACTGCTGCTGCACCTCGTTGAGCGCGAGCAGCCCTCGGACCTGCTCATCGCGCCAGAGGTCCGTCGCCGCGTCCCCTCGCTGCGCGGCGAGGAGCGCCGTGATCTCGCGCGAGTACTGGTCGAAGAGCGGGTCGGAGGGGATGAGAGACGTCGTGGCTGGGTGGAGCGAGGTCGGGACGGTGTTGAGGGAAGGGAAGAAGGACGGCGGTGAGGGGAGGATCGGAGGGAGGTGCGACACGACTGCGTGGGGTGCAGTGAGGGTTAGTGAGGATGCTCTCCATGACTCTGCTGTGGTCTTTGCGCGCCCTGGCCGACTCTGCACCGCCTCGAGACCCTGATCGCCCACGAGGAGCGATGAGGAGAAGGTCGTCCACCAGGACAGCTCGCGGGCGTTGCCTAGCGCAGACTTGTAGCTCGTAATGCTACATAGACTAGCCTGGGCCGCTCCAAGCAGCTCCCCAGAGGCTGCCCGTGTCGAGCGAGGCTGCGTCCCCCACCGCACCTCGCTCGCGCCCTCGCCCGGCTCGCGCCCACCTCGTGCAGGGCAGGAACAAGTAGAGAGAGAGGGGACGTACCGTCTCCTGCGCCCTGTAGCCCTGCGCCGACCGGCCAGCCCCTGACGAGGTGGCTCGCCTCGTCGTTGATGGCCTCGTGCGCCGTTCTTGACGCGAGCGAGGGCGACGACGCGCCGTTGGGCCCGGATGACGGCGGCTGGGACGCCATGGCGCTTGTGCGCGACTAGGCTGGCGCAAACGGGTCGAGGTGAGAGCGAGGTGGGGGGGGAGAGGTCAAGGCCGCCGGCGCCGACTCCAAGCGGCGACGACGAGCGCTGAGCCGACCTCGCTTGAAGCGTGGCAGATGCGAGCTCTCTAAATGCCTCTCAGCTCTGCTCGCTTTGCAAGCCAAGCCGAAAAGACGTTCACGGCGCCGCGACTTCTCTCGCTCGAGAACGGCGGCCGAGCGGCTCGAGCAGCTCGACAGAAGCTTGATTCGTCTTGCGCTCTACACAGTCCTACATCTAGTCATCACACTGACAATCTCGAGGCTCCCACGCACCGTCTCGGCACGTCTCGGCGATGCGCTTGTCGTCGCAGTGAAGGAGGAGAGGCCAGCTCCGCTCGAGAGCATGGCCGAAGGCGGGGTTGCTGCGAGCGCGTTGTGAAGAGGGAGAGGCGAGGAGGTCGAAGATGAGAGGAGGATGTGTTGGAAGGAGAGAGTCGGTCAGCGCACGTCGAGAAGGAGAAACTGCTCGGAGGGGGAGAGGGACGCACGACGACGTCGACGGCCCGCTCGGGTTGTACTGCTTGTGGATCGGGTCGTCGTCGGGCGCCTGCAAGGTACAAGAGTCAGTGAGAGCAGAGGAAGGCACCCGAGAGGGGAAGAGGGAGGGAGAGAGGGAGAGCGCACCTCGACCAGGCGCACGAGCCTCTCGTACACGCCCAGCTCGTTCTTGAGCAGCGTCCGCCTGCTCGCCGCGAACTGACCCGCCCACGTGCTCAGGACCCGATCCTCCTCGTTGCCGTCGGTGCACAGCCGACCCTTGACCATCTCGAAGATGTCGGCGATGCCGCCCATCTGCGTGTGCACCTCGCTGTCGAGCCCGCACAGGTTGGTCTGGTACGGCCCGAGCGAGACGAACGCCGTGCGGGTCGAGAGCGTGCGGCGCAGGCGCGGCGCGGCGATCCAATCCCAGGCGAGGTGCTCCTGGAGGAACAGGGTCGTGTCGGCGAGGGGTCGAGCGGCTCTCGCCCCGCCGAGTCCGAGCCCGAGCCCGAGCCCTGGCACCCAGGACGCCGCGCCCGACGACGACGACGAGGGCACCGTCGCATTGTAGTGCGCGACGATGTGCTCGAGGTACGTGCCGCCCTCGCGCCCGACGTTCGGGAGCCGCACGACCTCGTCCTTCTTCGGGTCCATCGCGCCGCTCAGACCTCGCCACAGCTCCTGATCCGTCCAGGCGCCCTTCTCGTACAGGTACACGCGCACGCGCGACTTGCGCGCGAGCGGTACGAGGCGCACGGCGGCGATGTGGTGCGCGACGTCGGCGGGAGCGTGCGAGTGGTGCGCGACGACGATGTCGAGGGTGGGTGAGGGCGCGAGCGCGAGGCACGAGGCGCCGACGAGGCCGAGAAGGGCGGGCGCGAGGGCGAAAGCGCGCAGAGGCGGGGTAGGGAGACGTGTCGAGGACCTTTTGATGGAGGAGGAGGAGGGCTCGAGCGGCTCGAGCGAGTCGTAGTCGGCGCTCGGACCGGGCTCGAGATCGAGCGAGACGCCGCCGACGGTCGCAGGAACGAGCTGGTACGCCGCGTTGACCGCGAAGACGACGAGGAGGACGACCCGGAACGTCGAGCTGTCCGAGTTCTGCCACCCGAAGGCGGCGACGAGGGCGATGATGCCGGCGTTGGCCGCCGAGTAGACGGCGGTCGACACCGAGAAGTCGAGCGACCCGTTGAACTGGACGACGTTGAAGATGATGGAGGAGGAGAGGGCCAAGAACGGCCAGGCGATCGAGGAGAGGATGGCCGGCGACTGCGAGTATGCCCGGTAGCGATGGAGGCCGAGGGGAAAGAGGGAGAGGTAGGCGGCGACGTGTAGAACCGCTGCGCGCTGTGCGAAAGACGTGAGCGACGCGACCAAGTGCAGAGACGTGCAGAGGGAAGACGACGACGCACCATGCTCGAGTCGCGCACAGCCTGGACCGCCTCGTCGAGACCTGGATCCGACTCCTCGAACGCCTGCCACACGAGCCGCTGTCGCACCGTCTCGGCGCCGACGCTGACGAGGGCGAGGAAGATGCCCTCGGCGTTGAGCAGGTCGGTGCGCCAGGTCCAGGCGGTCGCGAGCGAGGCGAAGACGACGGCGGCGTATAGGCGAGCGGGGCGGGGCGGGCCGACAGTCGAGCTCGAAGCTGGCAGTGCGAAGAGGAGGAGGGGCATGAGGAGCTGCAGGTGAAACAGGGTCAGCTCACCGTGTCGAGCGGCTTGAAGGGGAGGAGGGAAGGAGAGGACGCACATCGGTGCTCGCCCAGACCCAGACGGCGTTCCACCTGCTCGCGTACACCTGCGAGTATGCCCGCACGACCTCGCACCCTGCACTCGCCCAGCTGCGCGTGTCGTTGGATACCAAGGCGGAGAGTCCGAACGAGCGGCGCAGGAAGGCGGCCGCGGCGGCGACGCGCAGGACGGGTACGGCCAGGGCGATGGCCAGCACCATCCTCGTGTCGTGCCGACCCATCGCCGCGAGCGCATAGTGCTCGAAGGCGAGGAGGAGGGCGAGAGCGGCGGCCGAGACGACCGGACTTGCGGGCGACGGGCGCCAGTCGAGCTGCGAGGGGCGTGCGAGGGTCAGCTGCGCTCGCTGCGGGCTCGAGAGAGGGACAGTCACGCACCATGTCGTCGTCCTCCTCAGAATTGCTGCAGAGCGCTGCTCAGGACCGTCGTCGAGCAAGCCAGCGATTGAGCGGAGGCTGCAGAGCGTCGACCGCGTGCGGGGCCGCGGGTTCCCGCCCGACCGGCTCAAGGGGCGAACCTCAAGCAGGCGCGCCAGCGCACGGCGACCGTCTCCTTAGCCGGGCAAGCACAGCACCGCTGCTTCCTCTGCCAGGCCCGTGCGAGCCGGACCGCCGCCACGCCTGCAGAGCCGAGAGCAAGGTCGGTGTTGGGCGGGGCGGGCGCGAGCTCCTCCTGCGCGACCGTCGCGGGCGGATGCCACAGGGCGATGAGCGCGCTCGCAAGCTGAGCAGGCATCGTGCGCGAGGCAAGCAAGAAGCGAGAGCGGTCGAGCTGAAGAGGAAGAGGAAGAGCGAAGCCGAGGAAGCAAGCTGCCCTCGGCATCCGCTGCAGGCGCAGCCATGCTTGATGCTTGCCCGAGGCCCGCCGAAGCTTGCGCCAGTCGACTCACTGAAAAGAGCATTGCGCTCTTCAGTTGCAGAGCAAGGAGAGGTCGAGCGCGCGCAAATCTCGCAGCGACAGCGTCCGAGCGGCTCGAGTAGCTTCAGGCCATGGCTCATTGCGATGAGCTCTACACGTACGTCTGCATCTAGTCGTCGCACTGACAGTCCCGCGGCTCCCACGCGCCCTCGGGGCACGTCTCGGCGATGCGCTTGTCGTCACAGTGGAGGAGGAGGGGCCAGCTCCGCTCGAGAGCATGGCCGAAGGCGGGGTTGCTGCGAGCGCGACGTGAAGAGGGAGAGGCGAGGAGGTTGAGGAGGAGGTGTGGAAAGAGAGAGCCAGTCAGCGCAGATTGAGGAGGAGGAGCCGAGGGGAGAGAGAGAGAGGGACGCACGACGACGTCGACGGCCCGCTCGGGTTGTACTGCTTGTGGATCGGGTCGTCGTCGGGCGCCTGCAAGGTGCAAGAGTCAGTGAGAGCAGAGGAAGGCGCCCGAGAGAGGGAGAGAGGAGGAAAGAGAGGGAGGAAAGAGAGCGCACCTCGACCAGGCGCACGAGCCTCTCGTACACGCCGAGCTCGTTCTTGAGCAGGGTCTTCCGGCTCGCGGCGAACTGCCCGAACCAGGTGCTCAGGACCCGGTCGTCCTCGTTCCCCTCGACGCACGGCCGGCCCTTAACCAGCTCGAACACCTCGTTGATGCCGCCCATCTCGGTCCCGACCTCGCTGTCGCGGCCGCACAGGTTCGACAGGTACGGCCCGAGCGAGAGGAAGCCCGTGCGCGCCGACAGGGTGCGGCGCAGGCGAGGACCGGCAACGCCGGGCCAGGCGAGGTGCTCCTGGAGGAAGAGCGTCGTGTCGGCGAACGGGCGCACGTGCCCCTCGCCGCCGCCCAGGGCGCCTCGAGTCGACCAGGGCGCGCCGCCGCCGCCGCCAGCGCGCGCCGGCATCGACGACGAGATCGAGGCGTTGTAGTGCCGCACGATGTGCTCGAGGTACGTGCCGCCCTCGCGCCCGACGTTGGGCAGCCGCACCACCTCGTCCCGCCGCGGGTCGACGATCCCGCTCAGCCCTCGCCAGAGCTCCTCGTCGGTCCAGTCGCCCTTCTCGTACACGTAGATGCGCACGCGCGACTTGCGCACGTGCGGGACGAGGCGCATGGCGGCGAGGTGGTGCGCGACGGCCGAGGGCGAGCGCGAGTGGTGCGCGATGACGAGATCGAGAGAGGGGCGAGGGGCGAGGCTGATGAAGGCGGCGCCGAGGAGTGATAAGATGTTAGGGAAGAGCGCGAGAGCGCGCAGTGGTGGACGTGCGGGCAGGGACGAGGTGATCTTGGAGGAGGAGGAAGGGCCGAGCGGGTTGTAGTCGGCGCCGTCGCCCGAGTCGAGATTGAGAGAGACGCCGCCGACGGTCGATGGTACGAGCTGATAGGCGACGTTTGCGGCGAAGACGATGAAGAAGGCGAGGAGGTACGCCGAGCTGTCGGAGGTATGCCAGTCGGCGACAGCAACGAGAGCGACGACGGCGGCGTTGGACGCCGAGTAGACCGAGGTGCCGGTCGAGAAGGCGGACGTGCCGGCCTGCTGGGCGAAGATGAAGGCGAGAGAGGCGAAGAGGGCGAGGAAGGGCCAGAGGATCGAGCAGGCGATGCTGGGTCCTTGCGAGTAGGCCCGGTAGCGGTGCAGGTGGAGGGGGAAGAGTGCGACGTAGGCGGCGACGTGTAGAACCGCTGCGCGCTGTGCGAGGTATGTGAGCGATGCGGCACCACGCAGAGACGTGCCGAAGGAGAGACGCCGACGCACCACGCTCGAGTCCCGCACCGCCTCCACCGCCTCGTCCTTGCTCGCGCCCGTCTCGCCGGCCTCCTGCCGCACAAGCCACTGTCGCGCCGCCTCGGCGCTGACGCTGACGAGGGCGAGGAAGATGCCCTCGGCGTTGAGGAGGTCGGTGCGCAAGGTCCAGGCCGTTGCGAGCGAGGCGAAGGCGACGGCGGCGTACAGCCGAGTCGGACGGGGCGCATCGGCCGTACCGTGCGAGGTCGGGAGAGCGAGGAGGAGGAGCGGGATGAAGAGCTGTAGGCGGTCGACGAGGGTCAGCTTGTTGAACGAGGAGCGGGTCGAGGAGGAGGAGGAGGAGAGGACACACGTCGGTGCTCGCCCAGATCCAGACCGGGTTCAGCCGACTTGCCGCCACCTGCGAGAAGATGCGCACGACCTCGCACGCTGCGATGATCAAGCTGCGCTTGTGGCCGGTCGTGAGGGCGGAACGGGCGGGCGTGCGACGGAGGAAGGCTGCGACGAGGGCGGCGCGGAAGACGGGGATGGCGAGGGCGATGGCGAGGACCATCCTCGTGTCGTGGCGGCCCATCTGTGCGAGCGCATAGTGTGCGAGGGCGAGGAGGAGGGCGGAGGCGGCGCCTGCGACGGCCGGGCTTGGCGGAAGCGAGGGCGGGTCGAGCTGTTGCGGCGAGGCGAGGGTCAGCTGTGGCCGGTCGGGCTGGAGACAGGGGTCGGTCACGCACCATGGTAAGGCTCTGTGAGCATGCTTGCGAGGCTCGTCGCGCCGCCGTCGAGCGAGGCGTTGCTGAATGGGTGCTCGAGCGGTGCGGGGCCGCGGAACGCCGGCGGAGGGCTCGAGGGCGGACCGCGCCGACGCCAGGACGCGACGAGCGGCTGGGGCAGCAGGCCATACCGAGTGTAGAGGGCAGGCAGAGCAGCAGCGGCAGCTCCTGGGCGAGCGTCGAGCCGAGCAGGACGACCCGAAGGCGGAGGACGGCCTCGCTCTGAGGCGGCACACGGTCTCGACATGAGCGAGCAGCGGCAGACCGTGCGGGTAGGCGCGAGGTGGCTGAGAGCATAGCATGCACGCTGCGTAGGCAAGGAGCCGTGTGAGTGGGGAGCGGCGAGCGGGCGAGCCAGAGAGAGGGGCGGGGCAGCAGCTCGTGTTGTCGCCGTCAACGAGAGCCAGCCACCGCACCAGCTGCACGGTCGACTCGCTCGGTTGCTTCTGCACAGCTCCCTCACCCCGCAGCCGTCATCGCCGGCGCAGTCGCCTTCGTCCCCGACGCCGCCTCATCCTCATCAGCCCATGTCGAGTGAACCCGCCACAAAGAAGCGGTACGTCCCTGGTTGCCTTCTGCGACTCGTCAAGGCACCCAGCTGACGTCTCGCTCTGCCCGCAGCAAGCTTCCCGCCCTCGACGCGTCCTTCGACGAGCCTCGTGCGCCCCTTCCCTCGCCCCTCCCCCTCGACGTCCCTCGCGCGGGCACGCTGACCCCTCCTTGTGCCCGCACAGCACGCACAACCGACGCTCCAGAGCTGCATCAAGGCCGCAAGCGCGCCGTGCCCCATCAGCGCGGCTTGTGGGCCGCTCACGTCTTCCTCGAGCGTGCGTCCCCTCTCTCTTCGCCCGCTTTCCCGTCGCAGAGTGTGGCTGACTCCTCACGCAGTCGAGCCGAGCACAGGCCTGAGCAAGATCCTCAAGAAGGCGACCAGCGACGCAGCCGCTGCAGCGCCCGACGCCTCGACCGTCCACTCGCTCCTCTCGCCCCCCGCCGCCGACAACAGCTCGACGGGCCCCTCGGCGACCCTCGACCCAGTCGACCGCTCAAGCAGCACAGCGCTACATCTGTCCTTGTCTCGGCCGCTCATGCTGCAGACGAATCAGCGAGAAGAGCTGCGTACGGCTGTCGCCAAAGTGGCTGCGGCCTCGTCAGGGTGCGTCCACCTCTGTCTTTCACGTCATCTCGGCGCGATGTGCAGCTCAGCTGAAACGCACCAATCCTGCAGCTTCGATGCACGGTACGCGAGCTTCGGCGTCCTCGAGAACGACGACAAGTCGAGGCGCTTCCTCGGCGTCGAGATCGGGCACGGCTACGACCAGGTGCGCTCTCGCTCTCTCTGCCCTGCGAGCGTTACCTAGTGCTCCTCTGACACAGATGCCTCGCGCCGTGCAACAGCTCCTCGCCCTCACGAACAAGCTCGACGCCGAGCTCGGCCGCCTGCGCCTCCCGACCTACTACGCCGACCCTCGCTTCCACACCTCGCTCGCCTGGTCGACCTCGACGTCCCTCTCCTCTCGAGATCCGCCCTTCAGCGACTCTCTGCTCGCCGACCTCGAGGTGCGGCTCGGCAAGAAGCTCCGGCTCGAAGGCGAGGTCTTTGCGGGCGAGCTGTGCGTCAAGGTCGGCAAGGAGACGGCGCGGTATCGATTGACAGGGTCGAGCTAGGGTGCAAAGGGAGGTGCGAGGGGCAGACGAGGAGGACGAGGTATAGAGCAGGCATGGGTATAGATGCGGGACGAGGGAGAGGGCGAGCTAGACGGGGAGCGACGCAAGCTTGGTGAACCACTTTGAGACGATCTCCTTGCCGTTCTGCGAGCGAGAGAGGGAGGGAAAAAAAAGTCAGCTGCGACGCTTGCGTTCCCTCACGAGCCCGAGCAGCGCGCAGAGAAAAGAGAGAGACGCACCTCGAGGTTGAGCACGCGGATGCGCTCGTCGGGCAAGTGCGCCGAGTCGCTGCTCGTGCCCATGGGGAAGTGCACTGCGTCGGCGCCGAACTCGCGCTCGAGGAAGGGCAGCGACGGGATCGAGCCGCCCTCGCGGATGAAGAGCGGGTCGAGGCCCCACTGCGAGCTGATGCACGACGACATGGCGGCGACGTAGGGCGACGAGATGTCGCCGAGCCACTGCAGACGATTCACGAGAAGGAGAGTCAGTACGAGGTGGAGAGTCAGAGAGCGAGAGGAGGACGCACCCAGTCGGCGACGTGGTTGATGTCGATCTGCACGAGGGAGGACAGAGTCAGCCCTGCCGTCGAGAGCGTCACGGGGACGAGCACGCACCGAGAGCGTGTTGGTCGTCTCGAGAGCGCCGAACGACTTCTCGAGGTGCGCCTTGAGCATCTTGACGATGTCGTCGAGGCTCTGGTCGGGCACGATCCGGAGCGACACGCTCGCCGTCGCCGAGTTGGGGATGAGCGTCTTCTGCGCCGGGCCGGGCACCTCGACCTTGTGGACCGAGAGCGCAGGTTGGCGCCAGCTGCGGGCGGCGGAGAGGGAGGCGTCAGAAGCGAGTTGGTAAGGTCGTCGAGGAGGTCCGAGCGGGCGAGAGGACGCACCGGTTGATGAGCGACTGCATCGGGTCGAGCGTCGACGACGGCACGGTGCCCTTGACGTCGCGATGCTGCTGCAGGCTGCGAGCGTGCAGAGAGAGACAGCGTCAGACGGCTTGTCTCCTGAGAGAAGAGGTCGGGCGAGGAGAGTCGGACGCACCCGTCCGTCCTCTGGAAGAGCTCGTCATACAGCTTCTGCTCGCTCGGAAGGAGCTTGCGGACGCCGTCGAGGAAGCCCGGGATGCGCACCGCACCGCGGCTGTCGGTCAAGCTGGCGAGGACCCGGATGAGGTCGTTGAGCGGCTCGGACGTGACGCCGCCCCAGATGCCCGAGTGGGTGAACTCGGGGTTGGACGAGGCGACCTGCGAGCAATCAGAATGAGCGTCAGTAGGCGAGACGGGCAGGGCGAGCGCGCAGGAGGGAGAGAGGTGCGCACCTTGACCGAGGCGTGGATCACGCCGCGCAGGCCGAACGTCAAGCACGGCACCGTCTCGCCGAGCCAGTACGAGTTGCTGACGAGAATGACGTCGATGTCGCCGATATGGTCCTGTGCAAACAGGTGAGGGAGAGCAGGGTCAGGACCGGGCTCGGGTGAGGGGCTCGAGCGAGGGGAAGAAGGGAGAGAGCCGACGCACTCGGTTCTTGCGCACCGCCTCCTGGAACCCGGCACTGCCCGTCTCCTCCTCGCCCTCGATGACCATGACGAGGTCGACGTCCATCTCCTGCTTGCGGCGGCGCTCGGCCGCCGCCGCCGCGACGGCGAGGACCGGGCCCTTGTTGTCGCTCACGCCGCGGCCGTACAGCCAGCCGTCCTTGCCGTGCATGACGAACGGGTCCGTGCCCCACATCTCGGGCGCCGAGGCCGGCACGACGTCGTAGTGGCCGTAGCACAGGACGCGCTTCCTCCTCGGCGCCTCGAACCGGTTCGGGCGCGGCGGCGCGTTGGCGCGGAACGTGGCGAGGACGATCGGGTTCTTGCCCTCGATCGGGTTGGGCAGGAGCGACGCCTCGGCGCCGAACGAGCGCAGGACGCGCTTGAGGTACAGCGCGCCCTGGCGGCAGTCCTCGCGGTGAGGCGAGTCGGCCACCGTCTTGATCGAGACGAACTTGGCCAACGTGTGGAAGAGCTCGCCTGCGCGCACGTGCACAGCGTCAGCTCGATACTTGTCTGAGCGTCGGAGGGAGAGAGAGGGGAGCGCGAGCGCACCTTGAAAGCCGTGGTCGTGCGAGCGAGCCGGCGACGTCTCGTCGTCCGCCTTGACGTCCCAGACCTGCGCGCGAAGGGCGAGTGTCAGTGCCGCCTCACGCCTCAGGCCCTGAGGGTATGAAGGAGCGACGCACCTTGAGGCTCGCGTCGTTGCCGCCCGTGAGGAGCAGACCCCGCCCCTCGCCGCCGACGACCTCGCTCGAGAGGACGATCGACTCGTGCGCGTCCCACTCGCCGACGAGCGCGAACGAGCGCAAGTCCCACCGTTGAAGGGTCCCGCTCGCCGAACCGGAGAAGAGCGAGGTCGAGAGGACGGAGAGGGTAAGGATGTCGTGCTGCGGACGAGGGGGTGGGCGAGGTTGCTCGGGTCAGAGGGCGGACGCAGGGGGTGAGATAGAACGGAGAAGGAGACGAGGGACGCACCTGATGAGGGCGAAGCACACGCACGCAGGTGAGCGTGTCGAGGTCCCACACCTGCGAGACGAGGATGAGCGTCAGGACAGCCGCTTCGATCGGGGTCGAGCAGGATGAGCATTAGCACGCACCTTGATCGCACCGCCTTGATGGCCTGCAAAGAGCGTGTTGTCGCGCACGGCGAGCGTGAGAACGGCGTCGCAGTCGCTCGTGAGGGTCGCGACGGGGAGGAGGTCGGACGTTGTCGGGCGCCAAAGCTTGACGAGCTCGTCGCCGGCTGTAGGACAGGGTGATGTCATTAGGTCGAGACTCGTGGAGTGAAGAGATGAGGAAGAGGAGACGCACAGCCCGAGACGAGGACGGGTCGCTCGTTGCTCTTGCCGGCGAGGAGGCAGTACTGCAGGCGAGGACACGCCCAGCGGCATCAGCTACTGCTGCGCAGGCACGTCGACGAGTATAGAGAAAAGGGGACGTACAACGTAGCCGAAATGGGCGAAGGGAACGATGCACTCTGCCTCGAACTGGAGCTCGAGCGGCTCTGCCCCGCCGGCCGCGCCGCCGGCTCGCGGCGTCGTCGCACCGTCGGGCGTGCCCGGCCGAGACGAGCTCGTGCCGAGCCCGACGAGATTGGCCGTGCTCTTCGAGTGGAGCCCGCTCGGCGTCGCCCCTCCTCCACCGCCGAGCGCGCCGGGCGAGCCGAGGCCGGTCACGCGCGCGCGGTTCTTCTCGGTCTGCGACAGCGAGTCGAAGAACTTGTTGGGCGCCTTGAAGATCGGCGGCGAGTGCGGCGAGGTCGAGAAGGCGTGCGACGAGGCGTGTGAGGATGAGAGCGGCGAGCCGGGAGGGTAGTGCGAGGACGGGGTGAGGGGAAGGTGGAAGGTGGGCGGCAGGTCGATCCACTGCAGAGTCCAGAGCGTCAGGAGCTGCAGCGAGGAGCGTCGCCGCACGTCGATGAGAGCAGGATCAGGGAGAGAGAGCGCACCTGGATGCTCGTGTCCTGACACCCTGCAAAGAGCCTCCCTGCTCCCCTCCTCCCGCCCTCGTGCGCCGAATGACCCATGCCGACGCCTCTCCTGTGCCCTGCATGCTCGTCGTCCTCGAGCGAGTCGCTCGGGAGCCACGCGAGCGAAAGGATGTCGCCGATGTTGTCGTGGGGCGGGTGGAGGAGGTAGACGAGCGAGAGGGTCGGCGTGTGCCAGACGCGGATGGTGCCGTCGCCTGCGAGCACAGCATGAGCATCAGCATGATGTGCGAGAGAGGAGGAGAGAGAAGAGAGAGGCCGAGACGCACCGGACGCGCTGACGAGCCACCGTCGAGCCGGGACGAGCTGGAGGGCGAGGACGGCGCCGTCGTGGCCCGTCAGGCGGGCGCAGGGAGAGAGCGTCGCGAGGTCCCAGACCTGCAGAGCAAGAAGGGAAGCTCAGCAACGGTCACCGAGGGTCGAGCGCTTCCAGCGGAGCCTGGACGGGCTCCTTCTCGAGCGCATCAGGAGCGAAGAGGCTTGCAGACTCACGTGAATGCTGCCGCCCTGACTGCCACCGTACACTCGCCCTGTCCTGGACGCTCCCGCATCCTCCTCGTGGCCGTTGCTGCGCGCGTCGCCGTGTCGAGTGCGGTCGGGGCGATCGCGCGGGTCGTCGACGGCGATGCAGAGGATCGACTCGCCGTCGCTCGCGCTCAGGGTCGAGATGAGGGTGACGTTGTCGGGTGCGGCGGGCGGCTTGTCGGCTGGAGGTGTGCTCGTCGAGGTCGAAGCGTTCACTGATGAGGTCGAGGCGGAGGTGGGAGGGGTGGTCGAGGCCGTGTGGCTGGGCGGGCGGGACTGCGATAGTGCCGAGGGACTGGGCAGAGCTGGACCGAGGTGGCCTCGTGGCGGCGAGCGGGCAAAGTCGAGCGAGGTCGGTGGGGGTGAGGCGGAGGACGAGGACGCGGAGAGCGTGTCGAGCGGGACGGCTGCAGGGTAGTGGGCCGTCGTGCGCATGTGCTCGCGAGGAGCTTCGAAGCTGGCCATGCGTCGGGCACAGCTCTGCAGCGCAGCGTGAGACGACGAGGCGGCTCTCGTCGTCGTCGTTGGCGAAGGCGCAATCGTCCTTGTCTTTCCCTCCCTCCTTCTCTCTCGCACTGGCATCTGCTGCTGCAGCGACTGCACAGCCCTGTGCCCGAACCCTCCAGGCTACTGCTGCGCGCCCTCGACCCTGTCCCCTGCGAGGAGGTCACCTCCTCCTCCTCCTCGCCGCTCCTTTCCCTCGATCCGAGTCGCGCTCGGCGGCCTTTCCGCTCAGGCTCGGCGAGCATCAGCCAAGGAGCTTCGGCTTGCACGCCGTCCCCCGCTGCCGCGTATCGTCCGTCCGTCGAGCTCCTGTCCGGCCTTGATCGCTCACAGCTGCCTCCCCTCCGCGGAGCGTTCGTCTCGCTTTTCGGGGGCACAGCTTCAGCTCTGCTTTCTGCATCCTCGACTCGCTGTCGACACCGTTCCGCACGCACCAAGATGGCCGACCGGCGGGCTCAAGGTCGTCGCGCGCACGAGCAGAGCATGGCCGAGTCGTCGACGATGGCGCAGAACCGCAACCCTCGCCGCGACGACGACTCGCTCGACCTCTACGGCCTGGAGGCACGAGGTGAGCACTTACCTCTGCCCTCCTTCCAGACGCGCAGTTCTGACCTTGTCGTACCCGTGCGCGCAGTCGACGCCTGCGAGTCGCCCCGACTTTGACCTCCCGGGTCCCTCCATGAGCTGACCTCGCCCCTCGCCCGCCTGCTTGCAGTGATCGCCGAGTTCCACGGCGTCGGCATCGACCCCGTCGATGAGCGCAACGCCACCACGAGGGAGGCGTCGAGAGAGGTGCTCGGCGAGGTCGTGCGTCCCTATTTCTTCCTGCTCGAGCCTGTTCCGCTCAGCCCTGACGCACTCTCCCTCCACAGATTGAGGACAACATGTCGGGCCGCCACGTCGAGCCGCCCTCGCGCCCTGGTCGCCGCCAAGAACGGTCGGTCGACCCGCGCAACAAGAGAAGAGCGAGTCGAGGTCCGAGCGGCGGCGAGGGAGCCGTCGACGAGCCGACGCCCAAGGAGGTCGTCGAGCGCAAGAGTGCGTCCTCTTTCTCTCTCTCGTAGTCGTCTCGGCGACGGACGCTGACCCGCTGCTCTACGTCGCTCGCAGTCAGCCAACGTGCGTCCACCCCTCCCTCTCCTGCTCGCTCGGCCGGGACCTACCCCTCACGCTCTTCCTCGCCTCTCCACAGTCAAGAAGCGTCTCGCCGACCCTCAGCTCGACGACGAGGCGCGCAAGACCTTGGCCGACACGCTGCACTGGCATGTGCGTCGCCGCTCGCGCTCTCGGACCCCTTCCTCTCGCCCGAGGCTGACGTCGTCTCTCCCTGCAGGAAGAAGCTCTCGACGACCGCAAATACATGGAGGCGTGGCTCATCAAGTACAGCGCGCAGTGGGAGGAGTACTGTGCGTCCCTGTTTCATCGACTCGGCATCGCCTTTCGACTCTGACGCCCGACCTCGTCACAGACAAGCACGGTCCGTGCACGTCTCGACCTGTCGCCTCACTTACCTCCTGACGTGCTGCTCTCCCGCAGTGACCTATATCCAGCACGGATGGGACGAGCCGACGCCGGAAATCGCCGAGCTCTGGCTTCGCCGGCACCGCATCCTCGACGACCGTGCGTCCGGCTCCTTCCCTCGAGCCTCCCTCGCGCTAACCGCTAACGCAAAGTCGCCCACTCGCGCGCAGCCTGGACGGGCAAGTACCACTGGAGGGACTACGCCCTCGGCCGACGAGTTCCAGCTACGCCCGCCGCCAAGGCCGAGGTCGCCCAGATCACCAAGGAGGTCGACGTCCTCCTCAAGGCCTGGAAGGAGCAGCACGGCAAGACCAAGGAGGAGGCGCGTCGCATCGAGTATCTGTGGCACAAAGACCAGCTGCTCATCGATTTCGGGGTGCGTCGCTCGGTCCTCTTCCTCTTCTTCCTCATGTTTCCTGCCTTCCTTCCAGCTGCAGCTGTACTTTCTTCGCTGACGCCTCGCCTCGACCTGTCTCACTCGCAGTGGACGACCTACTTGAAGATGCGCAAGCAGTACGATGCGGCCCTCGTCGACCCGATCGACTGCTCGCCTCCTCCGCCGACTCTCACCCGCCGCCAGCGCTTCGTCAACTACGTCCGGGACATCATCCCGGGCGTTCGCCGCACGACGCCGTACAGACCTCCGCCGAGCTTTGCGCGCTCGCTCGGCGTCGGTGAGGGGACGTACAGAATGCGCGAGCGCTACTTCGGCGAGCCGTACTAGCTCGTCGTCGTCCCCTTCCTCGCGCTCCTCTCTTTTCGTACTCGTCCTGGATCCTTCTCTGCCTGCAATAGATCTGTCTGTGCCTACTTCGGCGGCCGTCCCGAGAGCTCTCGAGCGAGGGAAGCGAGATCTCAACTTAGGAAGGTCGGGGACGAGCGAGTTGGCTGCGGCTCCTCGTCGAGCGTGCGCGAGCCTGCTTCCGCTCGGTTGGTCCGACCTCGGTCGCGGTCTATCTCGCCCAAAAATCTCGACTGGCAGCTCGGCGACGCCGAGCGAGCAAAGCTTGCTGCAGAAGGGTGACTTTTCTGTCGCTCTCGCGGCAGCCGGTGAAGCGAGGAAGAGGGGGGACAGTTGCAGACGGCGACGCTCCTAGCATCTACGAGCACGACGTCTCGAGGAAGCTCAGCAGCCGCCGAGGCGCCGGTACGTCCTCATCGCCTCAGGGACGAACACGCTCTTGCCGAGCGAGTGCTGCATGCGTCGGTACAGTTGGTTAGCTCGTTGTGGACGTCGAAGCTGCTCGGCGAGAGAACGATGCTCAGTGGAGAGAGGACGCACTGCGGCTCTGCGAGGCTTGCCGACGAGCTTGCTCTGCGTCGAAAGGGTTCGAGTCAGAGAGGTCCGTGCGCGCGCCGGCGAGGAGGGAGAAGGAGGAGCGGAACAGCAGCGACGCACGATCTCATCCATCTCGGCGCGCAGCTCGTTGTACTCGAGCCACGTCGGGTCGTGCTGGTGACTGGTCCAGTAGGCGTCGTGCTGAGCCGGCAAGAGCTGGTTACGATACCAGGCGACGTTCCCCTCGGCGCGCTTGAGCTCGTCGGCGTCCTGCGGCGACTTCTTCTGCTGCTTGTTGAGCTCAGCCTGCGCGTCACCTGCGCGAGGGGAAGGAGCGTCAGCGCTGCGAGTCGAGCGAGGGGAGACGGCGGGCGACGGAAGAGGAGGACGCACGGTGGTACCCAGCGTACTCGGCGATCATCTTCTGGTTGGTGCGCATGTGCTTGACGAGATTGCCCCTGGGTCCCGCCCTGAGCTCCTTGAGGCGCGCTGTGACTGCGAGGAGGAAGCGTGAGCTTTTTCTCGTGCGAGTCGACGTCGAGGCGCACTCTTGCTCTCTGTGGCGGGGGGAGAAAGGGCGCAGCGTCAGCTCCTCTTCGCTGGTATCAAGAGAGAGAGGACGCACGGCAGTCATTGAGTGCGTCGACCTGCGAGGACGAGGTTCATCAGCGAAAGTCGAGCACCTGGGGGAAGAGGAGCGGGCCGGCTCACCATGGCTTGGCGACCATCCGAGCCAGCTGCTTCATCTGCACAGAGTCAGAGTCAGCTCGAGTAGAGAGTAGAGGAGCGGCACAGAGGAAAGACGCACACTCGTCGATGAGAGCACGAGCAGAAGCTCCAACTGCGAGCGGCGAGTGGGGTCAACACTCTGCGACGTGCAGGGGAGGGGAGAGGGGGAGAACTGCGGCGCACGTTCAGAATGCATCTTGTGCGAGGACGAAGAGGTGAAGAGCAGCGTGCACGAGCTCGAGATAAGCCGCCAGCTCGAGGTGAAGGAGCCCGGAGCTGCGGCCACGGACAGTCCGCCAGGGGCTCGAACCGGCCGGACGCCGCGCCACTTTCGACCCCTGAGCGATACTGCGCACCCCACAGCCGGCACATGATCGAGAAGATAGCTCGTCGAGAAGATGCCCGGGCTGCTCGAAGCAAGCCGGCGAGGAAGCGGAGAGGAGCTCGCTCACGCAAGCTGGCAAGCCCGCCGGGGGCTCGATTAAGGCGTGCGAGCTCGCTCAGCAGTTGCTAAGCATCAGCAAGCATGCACGCAAGCGAGAGCGAGTGGACGGGCGGAAGCAAGCTTCATCAGCTCGAGGAGGCGGCCGTCCTCCTCTCCTCGACGACGCTCGCCCCGATCGAGCCGACGCTCGCACGTGCACACCGACGGCACTCGGCACAATGGCCTCGGCAGCCCGTCGACCGCGCTCGCACCCCGGCGAGCGCACAATGGCGCCGCGAGCGAGGCGCGGGGACGAGTCGACCAACTCGAGCGCGCACTACGACCCGGCGCACACCAAGGGCGACTGCGACCACGACAAGGGCAGCTACAAGCCCATCGGCCCCCACCACGCCGGTCACCACAGCAGAAGCTCGAGCCGCCGAGGCGCACGAGGCGCGAGGACCCGGCGACCGATCTGCTCTCGCTCGCCGCGCCCCTCTCTCAGCTGCAGCCACTCTAGATTGCTCCGCGCAGAGTACTGCAGCTCGGGCACCAGCCGCAGCCAACCCTGACCCGATCTGGAGGTGCGTTCCTCCTCTTCCCCTCCTCCCGACGAAGAGCTGCGAGGTGTTGCGGGCCCAGAAGTCCCCGGGCTGACCATCTCTCCAGCAGCAGCGCCACCCGACACACCGACCATCGACTCGCCCACCAGCCGGCCGACTCGCCTCGCCTTAGCGTTCCCTCATGCCGCCGCCGACCCCCTCCTCCGCCCCACCCGCAGCAGCCGCCTCCCCTCGCCGCCTCCCCTCCCGCCGCGTATCCGCCCTCGTTTCGCACTTCGAGTCTACAGCGGCGCCCGTCCACCCCGCTCGACCCTCATCGACCTCGGCCCCCTCTTGTCCACGAGATGGCGTGCCCCGCCGCACGACGACGAGCGAGACGAGCCGTGCCCGTTCCAGCGTCGTCGACGAGCGAGACGATCGGCGCGAGGTGTCTCTGCGCAATGACACGGCGGCGTCGACGATGCCAGGACGGGCGGCGGCGGCAATGCCCGCGCCGAGCGTCATCGTCGTCGACGTCGGCAAGACGAACGAGGCGCCCGTGTCGCCCTCGTCCGCCGCCGCGAGATCGAGCACTGCGCCGCCGGACCCGCAGTCGTCGAGTGCAGGCCTTCCCGCTGCGCTGTCGGGCGGCAAGGCGGCGGCGGCGGTGAGCATTGTCGTTCCCGCCTCGGTTTCCTCGGCTCGAGACGGGCGCCCGATCCTCACGGTCGCGCGCCCTGCGTCGCACCCTTTCGCGGCTCGCGACGCAGCGGCGGCGCAGGCCCGCGCCCGAGTTTGCGCCGTCGAAGGCCCTGCGCGGCTCGGCGAGGAGGACGTCGCCCCTCTCGCCCCGGCGCCGAACTCGCCCATCTCGTCACTCGGCGCCGGCTCCCACCTCACGCCGCCTCGAGTTCCCTCTGCTCCGCCTCAATATGCCTCAGCGAGCCCGACATCTCGCCCGCCCCTCGAGCCCCGGCGTTCGTCCGTCGCCTGGGCAGAGCTCCTACCGCCCGAGCGCGATTCGTTCGACCTCGAGTTCGACTCGGCGTCCATCCTCTCGTCCATGTCCGCCGCACCCTCCATCCCCCGCCTTCATCATCGACTCGACCTCCTTACCCTCGAGCATCGTCATCCGCTTCGTCGCCGCCGACCGCCGCGACCTCGCGCTTCACGACGACCTCGACCAGCACCACCTCAACGCGCTGCGTACACGCCTACGAGCTGTTCGCGCGAGACGCCGAGCCGCTCGTCCTCCCCGAGCTCGACGCCGTCATCGAGGCGCTCGGCGGCGCGGCGCACTTCACGCCCATGCCGGGTCCGAGCGCGCTCAGGCAGAGCGCCCAGTCGCCGCGAGCCGGCACGGCAGCGGGCGGCAAGGGCGAGGAGTGGGAGCTCGAGACGCTCGAGCGGCGCAAGGGCGTCGAGGAGGCGGACGAGGCGTTCGGGAGCGAGCTCGAGCGCGAGGGGTGGGACGAGTGGGTGCGGGGCGAGCCGCCGAGCCGGTGGCGCCGCCTCGTCGCGCCCATGCAGCGCATCTTCTCGTCGCTCACACGGCGACGTCCTCTCGACGGGCGAGTCGAGGAGGCCCTGCACGGCGCCGCCGCTCGGGCCGCCGGCATGTCGCGCGACGAGTACATCCGGTCGCTCAAGTTCCCGCCGTTCCACCTCCTGCCGCACAAGCTCACCGTCGCCGACCTCAAGGCCAACCGGCGACGACCGCCGCCGCTCATCGGCGTCCAGGGCCTGCTCGGCGCCGCGAGCAACGGCATCCTCGGCGCGGCGAGCAGCTCGATGGGCCTCAAGCTCACGTCGATCGAGGGCCTGCGCGACCTCATGCAGTGCGTTCCTTTCTCTCGTACTCTTTGCTGCATGCCGCCTCGAGCGAGCTCTCCTGTTTTTGAGCCCGCCCTGACCTACTTTTCGCCTCACGCAGGATCGTCACGCTCCTCGTCACGGCCGCCTCGCCCACTCTGTCGACCTTCACCTTCGCCTCGCCAACCACCGGCGGCGACGCCGAGTCGTCGACCCTGCGCACCCTCTTCGTCACCGTCCCCTCGGTCCTGTCGCTCGACTTCGTCTCGGCGTTCGGCCAAGCGCTCGCCCTCCTCCTCGTCCTCACCCTCGTCACCCTGTTCACCCTTTACGAGGTCAACCGTCTCTCGGGCGGCTGGCACGGCCCGGCGGGCAAGCTCGGGCGCGGCGAGCTCGACCTGGGCGAGGGGTTCGACCGACACCTCTCGAGCAATGTCAATGTCGTACCTCTCTCCTTTCTCGTCCGAGACCTGACACTGCGCAGCGAGTGAGAGAGAGGCTGCCCTGCGTCGCTGTTCTCGCACGCGTCGGCGTTGGCCTTCCCAAGTGCGCCCGCTCGCGCTCGACCGCTCGCTTTCCGTACGTTGGTCGCCTTTCTCTCTCGACGCGCTCAGACGCTCGCAAAGGTACCGAGTCCCTGCACTGATCATAACGAGTTCCAGAGGTTGTACAGAGAGCGAGACTACGGAGGGAAGACGAGGGCCGAGCGGCCGAGGAACCGCTCTACTTGCGCTCACGGCTGGTCGAGGCAGTGGGCGCCGCTGACGGGTCGAACAGGTTGCTCATGTGGATGGCGGGCGACGGGCTGTAGACAGACGGCGTCAGTTTTGGTCCACGAGGTCGAGCAGACGATGGAGGAGGACGGACCTGCGGCGGCGGCTGAACCGGGCAGAGACGCTCTTGTAGGCGCGCTTGACGTCCGAGCGCGCGTCCACGAGCGTGTTGAGGAGCTGCGACGAGCGGGTCGGGCGCAGGATGCGGCCGCTCGACAGGGACGGCGACGAGGGCGGGTAGGGCGAGTTCGTCTGGCGCGCCTTGGTCGGCGACGAGCGCAGCGGGCCTATGCTCGTACTTGACGCTGTGCGCACGTGCAGGGCCGGGCGCTCGAAGGGAGAGCGCAGGGGAGCGGGCGCGACTGGGTCGGCGCGGGAAGGAGGTGCGGGCGACGGCGGCGGCCGCGGGGGAGAAGGAGGGTCGACCGACATCGCCGCCGAGTGCCGCTTGGCGTCCTGGTCGTCGGCCGAGATCGACGACAAACGACGGCTCGCGGTGTCGATGACGCGCGAGAAGCGCTTGGTGATCGGCGCGAGGAGCCCGCGCCGCAAGCGAGGCACAGGCGCAGCGCCCCCGACTGCATCCTCCAGGGGCGCGAGCGACGCTGACGGGCCGGCCGTCTCGAGCGCGTCGTCGTTGGCCTCGTGGTCGGCCTGCGGCTCGGCGTCGAGCGGCATGGGCCCGAGCGGCGCCTCGACGGCGCTCGACACACCGCGCTTGCGCTCCTGCTCCGCCGCGCGCTCTTCCTGTTCCTGCTCGTCGTCCTCCTGCTGCTCGTCGTCCTGCTCCTGCTCGTCGTCGTGCTCGTGCTCCTGGCCGTCCTGCACCCACTCCTCGTCGCCGCCGCTGTCCTCGGCGCGCTCGGACGAAGAGGGCGTCGCGACGAGCTCCTCGTCGGTCGTCTCGCTCGGCGGCGCAGGGCTCCCGACGTACGACGCGGTCGAGGGCGTCGCTGCGTCGGATTCCCTGCGCCGCTCCTCCTCCTCCATCTCGGCCTCGAGCCGCCGCTCGAGGTCGGAGTCCGGCTCGTCGTCCGAGTCCGGCTCGTCGTCCGACTCCCACTCGCCCTCGTCCGACGAGCCGCGAGCCGACGCCTCGTCCGCCGCACTCGGCGCACTCGGCGCTCCGACGAGCATGGACGGCGATGCATGCAGCGCCAGCACCGCCGAGGAGCGCGCCGACGAGAGCGTCGACATGGTGCTGCCGCTCAGCCGAGACAGGTTGGTGCTCGAGCGCCGCTCGAGCGCCATCATCTCGTCGAAGGTAGGCGGGACGGCGGGGAGCGTGTCGGCGACCTCGCCGAGCCCGTCGTCGTGCACGCCCGGGGGAGGAGGAGGGAAGTAGGACGGAAGGACCGTGCGGACGCCGGGCTGGATGGACGAGACGTCGCTGCGGCGGCCGAGCTGAGGGGCGACACGACTGGCGAGCGCCTCGGCGCGAGAGGTTTCGGCGGGCGGGAGCTGGTGCGAGGGGGTGCGGCGAGGGCGAGATGGCGAGGCTGGGTGGGTTGGCGTAGTCGGGCGCGCGCCGCTGCGGCGGGTGGACCGGCGAGGGGCGTCGACGGAAGGGGGTGGGGCGGCGAGGGGCGCATGTTGGCGAGAGGTGGATGCAGAGGGCGTCGGCGCAGGCGAGGGAGCAGGCTCGGCGGTGCGAGGTTGGGCGGGCGAGGAGGTGTGCGGCTGGATGTCGGCCTCGTTGTCGCGGTCCGAGCCACGCCTGCTGTAAGTCGTCGTGGGAGCGTCAATGGCTGCGCTCGCATGCATGAAAGAGAGGAAAGAGGACGCACCCGGGAGCGAGAACGTCGACGAAAGCTGCGCGCTCTTCAGGCGAGCGAGCGAGCCAGCTGACCAGCAGGCTGCGGGGCCCGGGCCTGAGCGCAAGGCGCAGGAACGCGTCGAAGCCCTCGTCTCCTCGGGTCCTCCTGCTGTAGCGCTCGTTGCCGACACCGTACGAGCCAGACATGGCGAGGCGAGCGAGCAGGAGAGCGCGGAAGGCGAGCGGCCGGACCTCGTAGCCGTCGCGGGCTCCGAAGAATCGATGAGGCTATCGCCGGGCCGGCTAGCTAGCGGCGTTCGTGGGGCGGCGGGGAGGATGAGCGAGCCCGTCGACAGGAGACGTGAAAAAGCGCGAGAGGAGAGGCCGCGCGCGCGCACTAAGACGGACTGAGCACACGCCCGTCCGTCCGTGCGCTTCTCGCTCGGCGAGATGAGCGCGGCGTTTCTCCGTCGCAACCCGTCGCCGAGGAAGGCCGGCGGGCACCACGCGCGACGAGAACCTCTCGCCGCCCCACGACCGTCTGAGCAGGAGAAAGCACCAGCAGTCCACCCAGCATGCAGCCGCACCCTCCTCCAGACCCGCCAACCACCCGCCCTGTCGCCGACGGGCTGCGCCGCCTGTGGGAGGAGGCGGCGCCGAGGCCGTTCGTCCCATACCCGGGCGCGGCCGAGGCGAGTGAGGAGGGCGCTCAGTCGGTGCAGGAGCACGGCAGCGATGCCATGGTGGTCGATGGAGCGGGGCTCGAGACGGCGGGGGCGAGCGAGAGGGAGGGAGACGAGGCCGGACCGCCGGCGAGCGCGAGTAAGGAGACAACGACGACGACCGGTGCGCTCCTCTCTCCCTCGCTCTGATCACCCTCGCAGCTCTTTGGGCCGGTCATGGCTGACCCCCCGCACTCTCTCCTGCGCCTGCCGTCACCCTCGCAGCACACGACCTCGCCCAGCTCACCGACCTGCTCGCCTCCCTCAGCCAGCTCGAGCCGGGCGACGACGACGACGGCGACGCTCGCCCTCTACCCGCACGCTCTGCGTCTCCGACCCCGAGCGAGATCCAGGCGCTCGCCGACCTGAGCGACGACGAGAAGGAGCAGGTCCTCGACTTCCTCGGCGACCCTCCTCCTGGCTGGGACGCGACGACCTCGCTCGAGGCGCGCCGCTTCATCGAGGGCACGATCGCTTCTATTGAGTACGTCCAGTCGCCCGACAACTGGGAAGCCGCGGTCCTGCAGCACGAGGGCATACTGCACCTGTACGACACGGTCATCCAGCGCGTCAGGGACTCGACCGCCGCTTCGACAAGTCGCCTGCGCGAGCTCTTCGTGCGTCCTCCTCTCCCTCCTTTGAACCCTGCTGCTCTAGAGCGACTGCTGACCCTGAGCCTCCTCGCCACGCAACAGCCTCATGGAGAAACTCGCCGCAAAGAGTACCAGTCCACCCGCAACGACTTCTCGCTCGCCATGCTCCTCATCTACACGATCCTCGGCGCTCCTGGCGGCTTTGTCTTCCTCACGTCGGCCACCGCAAGGTGAGTTCATCCTACTGCCGTCCTCAACGAGCGCTGCTGACGCTGGACTCTCGCGCGCAGGCCCAAGTTCCTCGAGTTCCTCTTTCCCCACCTCCTGCCGTTCTTCGACTCGGGCGGCAAGCTCCTCCTCGCCGCGCCAGCCAACGAGCTCGGGCGCGACACGGCCGAGAACCTGCGCGCATGGCGCGACACGATCAACGACCGCCCGGCCGTCGTCGAGTCGGGCGGCGGGTTCCGCTTCTGCGCCGTCACCGACTACTCTCGTGCGTCCGCTTCCTCTCTCTCCTTGGCCCAGGTATCACGCTGACGCACTGCGCGCACCCTGCAGGTCTTCGGTCGCACCACATCAAGGAGATCCTCGTCGTCGACGCCGACGGCGCAGTCGTCGACGGCGTCTTCTCGGGCAACTTCAACATGCGCGGCATGGGCGCCGGCGACAAGGGCGCGTCGAGCTTTGACGAGCGCCTGCGCGGCGACGCGTCGAACGAGGTCATCGAGCTCAACTTTGCCGAGGCGGGTTCGAGCAGCGCGGTGCGGGCGCTGCGTCGGTGGGCGACTTTCTGGGAGGCCGAGGCGTGCGCGGGCGGTATCCTCCTCGACTCGTCGGCGCTCGACTACTTCCTCGGTGCGTCCTCGTCTCTCTCCTCGTCTCGAGTCGCCGCGGCTGACGCCCTTCCTCCCCCTCCCCCCTTTTCCTCGGCCGTTACAGAACAGCGCCTTGCTCAGAGCCGCAACAGCAACGTCAAGCTCCAGATGCGCGAGCGGTACGACCTCGCCGAGAAGCTCAACCGCGAGATCGCCGACCTGCAGCGGGACCTCGACCAGAAGGCCGCTCAGGCCCTGTCCGCCGCGCGTTCGGCGTTCGACCTCGGCAAAGGACCAGTCGTCGTCAACCGCACCCCTGTGGACCAGCCGCCGCCGCCGTCCTTCGCCGAGGACCTCCTGACCGCGCAGCGCGAGGCCAAGAAGGTCAAGGTCCGCGAGGTGCAGGCCCAGGTCAACGAGGAAGCCGACATGGAGGTGCGCTCCCTCTCTCCCTTTCTCTCGGTCTCGTCCTGCAGCTCGTTCCGCCCTAATCTCGACGACGCGTGCGCAGAAGCAGCTCGAGACGGCGTCCGAGGCCTTTACCGCCAAGGCCAAGCAGCTCCTGACCAAGCCGGCGTCGGTCACCAAGTCCGTCAAGGCGCGTCGTACCTCTCTCTCTCTCCCTCCTCTGCCTCTGTCTCTGCACGAGGAGGACTGCGCCCAGGCCCGTGACTGACGTTTGTCGCCCTCCTCGTCGCGCAGGCCGCACCCGCCGCAGCAAGTCCTCGCACGGGACCTCGGCCGGGTCGTCGCGCAGCTCGGGGCGACAAGCCCAGGCCGTTCCGGTGCACCGTCGACGGCTGCCAGGCAGACTTCGCGCGCAAGGTGCGCCCCTCTCCTCCTCTCTCCTCCTCCCTCTCGACCTCCTCGCGTCCTCCGCAGCTGACTCTTCCCTTCCTGCAGGCCGAACTCAACCAGCACATGCTCGTGCACTCAGACGAGCTCCCGCACGCGTGCGAGACGTGCGGAAAGCGGTTCAAGCGCCGGGTGCGCTCGCCCTCCTCCCTCTCGACCTCCTCGCGTCCTCCGCAGCTGACTCTTCCCCTCCCGCAGCACAACCTCACGAAGCACATGCGCGTGCACTCGGCCGAGCTCCCGTAGGCGTGCAAGACGTGCGAGTACAGGTGCAAGACCCAGGTGCGTTGCCCTTGTCGGCGTCCTTCTCGTCCTCGACCTTCTTGCCGGCTGGCGGCTGACTCGTTGCCTCTCGCAGACGCTGCTCGATTCGCACGAGACTCAGCTTCCAGATCGAAGTGCGTGCGGCGGGTTGGGCGAAGCGGTTCTTCGGGCTCGAGCCGGTCGTGCGGGACTGGCGGCCGAGCGAGGACGACGGGATCGTGCTCGACCTGAGGAAGGGGCGCACAGGGTGGGAGGCTCCGAGGAAGCGCGAGCGAGACGTAGTTGAGCCGTTGTAAAGCGCAAGGTGCTGTCGTCGTCCTGCAGCTGCTTCCTCTCGACGGCGAGCTCGCGAGGAAAGCTACAACACGCCTCGTTTCAGGCCGACGCTCTGCGTATGCTACACCAAGCTTACACCTCGCACTCGCTCAGAGAAACTCGGGCGGCGGCTGCGGCAGGACGAGGCCCTCGTCCTCGTCGTTGCCGCCCATCTGGAACTCCTGAGGCGGCATCGGCAGCTCGAACCCGCCGCCGAGCATGTCGGCGTCGGTGCCGTCGTCGAAGCCCATGAAGTCGCCGAGAAGAGGCGGCTGCGGCAGGTCGGGCATGTCCATGGCCGCGAGCGCCGCATCGTCGATCTCCTTGAACGGGTCGTCGTCCTCACCGCCGGGCTCGTCGCCGTTCTCGCCCATGGCGACGTCGCCGCCGCCGTACCCGTTCTGCTCGTGCGCCTGCTGCGCCGCATACGCCTCGTCATCTGCGGCTGCTGCCGCCTCGGCCTCGGCGTGCGCGGCGGCGATGGCCTCGGCCTCGGCTTCGAGCGCGAGCGCGTCCTCGTTGACGTCGCGCTCCGGGTCGAGGCCTCGCTGCTTGTCGAGGATCTGCAGACGAGGTGCAGAGTGAGTACGAGGACGCGCTCGAGAGAGAGCGCGCGAGTGGGGAGAGGGGGACGCACCTCGTCGATGCCCCACAGCGACTTGGTGCTCTGCTCGAACGGCTGCGCCATCATGCGCAGGAAGCGCTTCGAGTGCGCAATGGCGACGTCGGTCGCGAGGTTGGTGTCCGACTCCTTGATGTACTGGCCGATCCACTTGGGCAGCTTGTTGCGCTGCGAGGAGAGAAGAGGTCCGTGCGGGGTCAGCATCAGCGGCGACAGCAGAGGAAGTACGGGCTCGAGCGCACCTTGTCGACTTTGGCGAAGCGCTGCATGAGCGAGATGTCGAGTCAGTCCTGCTCGAACGAGGAGAGACGACGAGGACGAGCGAGACGCACCTTGTCGGCGAAGATCATGAGCCCGTAGTCGGTCTTGCCTCGCAGAACACGCCCGACGCACTGGGCCGCGTGCCGCATGGCGTCGAAGGTGAGGAAGTCGTTCTCGCGGATGCGGTACGTGTCGCGGAGGAACTCGAGGCGGGCCTTGAGGATGCGCGACTCGGTGTACTGCAGGAGGAGCCCGGCGTCAGCTCGAGGACCTCGAGCGAATTTTGCGCTGTCCCGCCTCGTGCACGTGACGCACAGGATCTAGAGAAGGGAGACGTGAAACGCACCTGGTAGGGGATGCCGAACATGATGACGGCCCGGCCGTAGTTGTGGTCGAAGTCGATGCCCTCCGAGACCTTGCCGCGAGCGACCGAGAGGAGCACGGCACCTCGACCGTTGTCGCAGGCCTGCGCGAAGTCATGGGCGTCAGCTCGAGATCGTGAAGGAGAGCAGGAGGAGGCGCAAGAGGGAGAGAGCAACGCACCCGACGGTAGTTCTCGAGCGCGGCCGACGTTTCGACGGCGTCGGGCGTCTCGATGAAGATGAGCTTGTACTTGAGGACCTCGTTGAGGATGCCCTGCGAGCGATGAGCGAGGCGCGGATCAGCGACGCTCGCTCGACAGCTTGTCGAGCCGAGTCGGTCGGTGAGGAGGGCGGACGAGCCGACGGACCATCTCGTTCCAGGCACTGACGATGCTCTCCATGTAGAGGTAGCTCGGGAAGAAGGCGACGACGCCGTCGGGTACCGCTCGGGCGTACTCGACGAGGAGGGTGCCGAAGTTGCGCACGACGGCCGGGTCGTTGCGCACCTCGAACCGCGACGAGATCTCGACCTGGTCCGAGCCGCGCGTGACGACCTGCGCGCATGGTGAGTAGGGTCAAAGCTTGACCCAGATTGAGCTCGAGGAGGAGGAGGGACGCACAAGTGGCAAGAAGCAGTCCCTCGTGAGCGTCATGACGTACGACTCGAGGACGGTCGCGTCGAAGCGCAGCATCTTGGGGTACATGTCGAGCGGCGAGAGGGTGCCCGAGGTGATGATGACGCTCGAGAAGCGCTCGAAGACGGGCGCGATGGCGAGCGAGGCGTCGAGGCAGACGAGGTGGAAGACGGGGTTGGGCACGGTCGCGTTGTCGGTCTCGAACGGCTCGAGGAGGAGGCGGAAGCCTGCGTGCAGGTGGAGCGTCAGCGAGTGTGCAGCTAGAGGGAGATGAGAGACGAGAAACGGACGCACCTTCGTGGTAGGTCGCGACGAGAGTTGCGAAGGCGGCGACCTTTTGCAGCGCCGAGTACTCGTCGAGCCGCGTGAGCTGCAACGTCCTCAGCAGCGACGACAGGCGGTCCGAGCAGAACCTGTGCGCGAAGGCGAGAGGGCGTCAGCTGGTGCAGGGAGCCCAGGAGGAAGGAGGGCGAGGACGCACTTGAGCGGCTTGCGCTCGATGAACGTGATGTCGCGCAGGTGCTGGAGGAACGACAGCGGCGTCTCGGCGACGACATGGAGCACGCGCATGCGGGTCTGCGAGCGCACAAGGAGGGGATGGCGTCAGCAAGGTCAAGCGGAACCGGGGAGGATCGAGCGGCAAGGAGGAAGAGGGGGACCGTGCGCACCTTGAGGTACTCGACGAAGCGCGCGAGGAACGCCGTGAAGTGCTCTGCTCGCCGGATGTTGCCCGGGACGGCCTCCTGCAGCAGGTCCTGCGGCAGTACTGCGGGCGAACGAGGGAGAGCATCAGGCGACGGCCGGCTCACCACCGAGTCGAGCGGGACCGACGCACCGGGGTTTGACATGAAGTCCTCGTCCTCGGCGCCGTCCTCACCTGCTTGTAGGCCCTCGACGAGCCGCCGGTACTCGTCCTCGAGGACCGAGGCGTCCTTGGCCTTCATCCTGCGCGACTCGACGAGGCTCGTCAGAGGCTGCGCGCAGAGCAGCTCGAAGCGCAGAAAAGGGAGAGCGAGCGACGCACTCCTCGATCGTCTCGCTGAGCTTGTCGACGCATCGTGCCGCCGTGTCGAGCATGGGCCGGGTGAGGTCGATCGAGAGCGACTCGATGCAGACGTTGTCTGCGAGCAGGCGGTGCGAGCGTCAGCGGGCTCAACGTCTTCGAGCACCTCTCAGGCCCGACAGACTGCGCGGGGAGGAGGTGCGAGTGTGGATGCAGGGGCTGACGCACCGATGTTGTGCGCCTCGTCGAAGACGACGATCGAGTCCTTGCTCATGTGCTTCGAGACTTGCTCGGCGACTTTTGGATCGAGCAAGTAGTGGAACGAGTAGATGATGACGCTCGCGTGGATGAACTGCGAGCGAGAGGAGGGGTTGCGTTAGCTCGGTCGGCCGCACGGTGCAGCTCGTCCTCCTGCCAGGGCCGGCAAGAGGAGGAGCACGTCGTGAGAGTGAGCGAACGCACCATGCGCCGAATGGCAAAGTAGGGGCAGATGCCGTGCTCCTGACCGTACGCCTTGACGTCCTCGAGCGTGTGAACGCCGTACGGCACGAGGTGGTCCTGGTCGAGCTCGCCGAGGTTCTGCACGAGGATCGAGTCAGGTCTGACGCTCTCAGAGAGGGGAGAGACGACTTCAGGGAGCGACGACGCACCTCGTGGAACGAGCACAGCTCGACGCTGCCCGGGTCCTGCTCGTGACGCTGCTTGGCGACGGCGCTCGTCATGTCGCGGCACCTCGCATCGACGGCCTTGCCCTTCTTCTCCTGGCGCACCGACGGGTGGATGCACAGGTTCTTGCGCGACGACAGGCCGAGACCGAGGAAGTCGCCGTCGTCGATGCCGTACACCTCGGACCTGCGGAGGGAGGACGGGGGAGGAGGAAGGTCCGAAAGGTCAGCTCGAGGAGCGAGTGAGAAGAGCATGAGGTGAGAGAGGGAGCGCACCGGTACTGCATGAGGCGCTTGAGCTCGGCGAGAGCCTTCTCGATCTCGGGCACGGTGCGCGAGCAGTAGATGAGCTTGCGCTCGGGTCGGCCCATCTTGCGCTCGTGCTGCAGGAGGAAGAGCGGGCGTCAGCTCGAGTCGCCGGCAGGCAGAGAAGCGCGAGCGAGGACGCACATATTGGTAGGCGACGATGAGCGACAGGAGCGAGACGGTCTTGCCGGTGCCGGACGGCATCTCGAGGACGCAGTGGCCGTGAGCGTCGAGGCTGCGCTTGAGGTCGCACACGTAGTTGTACTGCTCGGGATACATCTTGTCGTACGGGAAGATGAACTCCATGTCGTCGAGCATGAACTTCATGGCGGGCGAGGTGAGGCGCGATGGCGCAGGGAGGGGTCGGCGAACGAGGTGAGGGAGGGGACGAGGAGATCGAGGAAGGTGGCGCGGCGAAGCGGGTGTGCGGGTCGCTGCGAACAGTAGGCAGAGAGTCAGTGCTGCTCGCTCGATGTAGCTCCTTCGCCGCGCTGAAGTGAGTGCTCCTCGCTCGCCGCCCCACCTCGAGGAGCCGGGAAGCGAGAGCGCTTGCACGGGGACGGGGCAAGAGGGGCATCTCAACGCACCTGAGTCAAGTAGCTCAAGTGCGCTGTGTCGGTCCTGGCTGTGCGCGTCGTGTTGCTGTCGGCGTTGAGCGACTCGGCGAGCGAGATGACGGCGGGCGAGAGCTTGCTGGCGTCGGCGACTGGCTCTTGCGCGACCAGGACTGGGGCGAGCTGAGCTCTGTTCCGGGCTCGTGCGCTGGTGCAGCTGTACACAGAGCGAGGGCGACGCGGTGGGACCGAGGTGAGCGCCTCGTCCTCGCCGCCTCGCTCCTCGTCCTCGTCCTCGCCGCGCTCTCACGGCTGAGACGGCTGGCTTGAGTGTGCAGGCTAAGCTCAAGCTGCTCGCGTCCTGGACCGGCCTGTGTCTGGCTCCTCGCCGTGGCCTCTCCCCTCTCGTCCTCCTCCTCGCCCTCCGCCGCGCCGCCTGATGAGCGAGTCGCTCGGCTCACGGCCTGCTCCAGCGGCGCGGCGCGGCCGACACCGACCTCTTGGACCTCCTGTCCGTCGATCCTCGCTCGCCCGTCATTCAGCCTCCTGCGTACGAACGCTGCGGCGGCTTCCTCTCGTCCGTCCGACGACCGGCGGAGCCCACCTCTCCTGCTCGCCTCTTGCTTCTCGCTCCCTGCTCTGGCTTCCGACGACATGCCGCCGAGCACACCGCCCGAGCCAGCTGCATTTGGAGCAGAGCAGGAGCTCATCCACCGCTGTGCGTCTCTCTCCTTCTCCTCGTCCTCCAAACGCCGAGCCGAACCGAGAGCTGATGTCGTCCACCCGCAGACCACGCGCGCAAGTCTGCAGCTCGGCCTCTCGACCATGCTCGAGATTCCCGCTCACTTTGCTGCCCGCAGTTTACGAGCAGCGCGCCCCGCTCAAGCAGCAGGAGCGCGACTTGTCGAGGCAACTCGCCGCGGTCACGGCGCGGTCGGCGCCGCTCACCCAGCAGATGCAGTTTATTGTACGCCCCGTATCTCGCTCGAACGATGAAGCACGCCTGCTGATGCCTCTCGCCGCCGCAGCTGAACGAGCTCGCAGAGTTGAGCCGACAGGCGGCGCACGCTTCGCCGAACGCGCAGATGGTCACACAGATCGGTGCGCTCTTTCTCCTCTCTCCTCTCGACGACGAGCGACTTCTCGAAGCCCAGCTCGTTGACGCTTTCGACGCCCTCGCAGCCGGACAGCGTGCGCTCGTCCCTCCTCCTGGCCCTGCGAGTTCGTCCCCGCCTCAAACCTGCTCACTGACTTAGCTTTCCGACGTTCGACGCAGTCGAGTCGATCCTGGGCAGCTCCGACCTGCCGAACGGCCTGCGCGCGCCGAACCAGGCCATGCTCGAAGCTTTTGTGCGTCGCTTCGACTCGCTCGGACCTCTCTCGCATGCCGCACCCGCTCACGCTCCACTCTGCACCGCAGCGCGACGATCTGAGGCGGCGACAGGGTCGGCTACCGAGCGGGTCTCGTGCGACGACCGGCCACGGCCCCTTGAGCGGCGAGCAGGACGGAGCGACGAGGGACGAGGGGAACTACCGTCGGCGGCAGCTCTACTTTGGCCACAAGCCCTAGATGTTCCTAGTCGTGCACTGAAAAGAAAGCAGGAGTTCGTCGTCCGCAGCAGCAGAGAGCGAGAGAGGCGGCCGTCAAAAGCCTCGCTCGGACCCTGTCCTTCGAGCTCTCGCTCACTCGCCGAAACGCTGTCGCGCTCACCTCGCCGAGACACAGAGCGACAAGACCCTCCTGTGCATTGCTCACACCTCGTCGAGCGCCACCCTCTCGTACCCCCTCGCCGGCGCCGGCGCGCCCGACCCTCTCCTCCCCCTCACCCGGTCCCACGCCCCTCCCGCCGCGCCGCCGCCCTCGCCCCTCGCCGCCCGCTCCTCCTCCTCGCGCCGCCTGCGCTCAGCGACGACGCGCGCGAAGCCGCCGTCGGGCACGCCCCACAGCTCGTCGTACCGCACGCCGAGCTCGGCGCCGGCCGTCCAGAAGTCGGCGCAGTTGGACCGCACGCCGAGGTCGAACGGGTTGGCGCCTGCGCCTGCTGCTGCGCCGGGTGCGGTGCGCGAGCGGCGCGCGCGAGACGAGCGCGACGAGGACGAGAGGAGGAAGCGGTCGAGGCCGAGGAGGCGGAGGAGGAGCGCCATGCGGCCCTTGGGCACCCTCGCCGACGACAGGGCGCCCTCGTCGTCGGCCGCGCCCGTCGCCGGCGCGTGCGCGAGGCTCGTCGGGTCGTCGTCGCCGTCGCCCGCGCCCGCATCGCCGAGCTGCGCCGCGTGCCGCGCCTGCTTGGCCGCCGTCCACTTCTCGACGGCGCCCTGCTGCTGCGCACCGCTGACGCCCGGCTTGCCGCCCATGTAGCCGTACCGCCCGAGGTTGCTCTGCTCGAGCGTCGTGAGCTGGCGCGCGACCTGGTACAGCTGCGCGCCGAGGAGGATAACGGTCCACGTGAGCTGGAGGGCGGCCCAGAAGGCGACGAGCACCGGGAACGGGTCGTAGTGGAGCGCCATGCAGAGGAAGGTGGGCGACAGGGCCGGGCACGACGCCGTCGGCGGCAGGTCGGGCGCCTTCTCGTAGAAGTCTGCGGGCGTGAGCATGAGGGTCAGTGCGCTGCGCTCGACCGCATTCCTTGAGTTGGAGAGAGCGATCACGCACAGCCATAGGTGACGTGCAGGAACGAGGTGATGCCAAGGACGAGCGTGATGAGGAAGGTGAGGAACTGGCGGTGGTTCTTAACCCCGACTGCGGGAGAGGAGGTCGAGGTCAGCTTGCACCTCTTCGATACGAGCGAGCTGCAGCAGGTCGGGTGAGAGAGGAAGACGCACCGTCGTTCCAGACCCAGGGGCAGTAGCTGTGCGCAGCGTACGACCGAGTCAGCCTTTTGAGCAACGAGTTTTCTCGACGAGGTCGTCAGCAGGTTCGAGACGAGGACGCACTGGTCAAAGCGGGCGACGCAGCGCTCGGTCGCGTATGAGTGCTTGCTCCTGAGCGGTCGGCGAACCTGTAGGAGAGAGCGAGTCAGCAGTGGGCCGACCGATGCCCGGCCTCTTCAAAGCCTCTCCTCGAGCGCGCCATCGCGCTCGAGCGAGGGGCGAGAGGCGAGAGAGGGACGCACCAAGCACGAGAGGCAGAAGTTCATGCCGTTGAACGCGCCGGCGTCGACGAGTTCCTCGACAACCTGCGGCGAGAGGGAGGGAGGAAAAGAGGGAGCGAGTCAGCTCTCGAGCGCTCTCTTCTCCTCGGCGCGACGAGCCTGACCCCTCGCCCGAGAAAGAAAGTCGACGCACCTCCTTGAGGCCCTCGCTGCCGACGGCCGGACCTCGCACCGTGCCCGGGTCGAGCGTGACGGCCTTGAAGAGGGCGTACGAGCACGAGCCGATGAGGACGCCGAAGACGAGGTTCGAGAAGGCGTAGCCGTGCACTGCGCGCGATGACGGTGGGAGCGTGTCAATGCTGAACGAGATCTACGTACGAGAAGGAGAGAGCGGGAGACGCACGAGTAAGGTATCGAGAGAGCCAGACCCAGCCGACCCAGCCGAGGCTCGCGACGATGATGGCGCACAGGTACGGGCTCTTGGTGACGCGCTCGCCTCCACCTGCGCCGTGCGCGTGCCCGTGCGCGTGCTTGGGCGCGCCTGCGGCCGCGGGGCCGGGCGCGCCGACGCCGAGGAGGACCCGGACGACGACGTGGTGCATGCCGAACGCGACGGCGGGCACGGCGAGGAGGCCGACGTACCACGGCGCGAGGGCGGCGAGCTCGAGCGCGACGCCGAGGGCGCCGGCGACGACGGCAAAGATGGCGCGCTGCGTGTTGCGCTCGCCGAGCGGGCGGTCGACCTGGGCGCCCGTCTCGCTCATGCCGGCGTCGGCGAGCGCGCGCGCGTACGCGGCGTGGCTCTTGAGCTCGATGGCCATCTCGCGCGCCGTCTTGTTGTCGTGCGTGCGCGCGTGGAGGTCGACGCCCGGGGCCTGGGCGATGCGGCGGATGCACGCGCTGTTGCCCTTTGTGACGGCCCAGTGGAGCGGGGTGAGGCCGGCGGCGTCCGGGCGGGTCGGGTCGGCGCCGCACGCGAGGAGGAGCTCGACGCTGATGGCGTCGCCCTGGTAGCACGCCCACGCGAGCGACGTGTGGCCCTCGGGATCGGGCCCGTCGACGTCGACGCCGGCGAGGTTGGACAGGAGGAGGTAGGCGAGGAGGAAGGCCGACGACGAGTGGACGGCGAGGTGGAGGAGCGAGAAGCCCTGCTGGTCGGCGAGGCGCAGGTCGGCGCCGTGTTGGACGAGGAGGTGGACGACGGCGAGGTGGCCGTTGCGCGCGCCCCACATGGCGGGCGTCGCGTCGAGGTCCCCTCCGCGGGCATCGACGAGAGCGCCGCGGTCGAGGAGGGCCTTGGCGACGAGGGCGTTGCCGTTGATGGCGGCCCAGTGGAGAGGGGTGATGCCCTGCGGGTCCGGGTCGGACGCGGTGAGGGCGGGCTGGTCGGGCTGCGGGTGGTCGAGGAGGTTGTAGATCTGGTCGAGGTCGCCTTGCTGTGCTGCTCGGTGGAGCGGCGGCGGCGGTGGAGGGAGGTCGGCGGCTGGCTGGTCCGAGGCGGAGGCGGGAGGAGGAGGAGGAGGGGGCGTGGCTGTCCTTGCCGCCGAGAGGGACGTGGTGGCGGTGGCCTTGCCCTGCGGCGACAGCGGGCTGGCCATGCAGAGCGTGCTCGTGCGGTCGATGCTCTCGAGAGGGAGAGGAGGAGCGAGGACGAGGCCAGCACCGCCCCGCCTCGCCTCGGGGCTGGCTCTCGCTCGTCTTACCTTTTTCTGCCTCGTCCGCTCATGGGGCTGTGCAGTGCGTGCTGCAGTACAGTGCAGCCACTAAACGGACCAAGCAAGCTCCTTGTAGCTTGCGAGCGAGTACTGTCGCCGCTCTCTCGCTCGCAGCCGAGTGCAAAGGTGTCTCGCCCGCTCGCCCGCAACCCGGCTCCGCGGCCGAGCTAAAATGTGGCCCTCCGCAAGTGGGCGTCGCGCGCCTGACGAAACTCGCGGCGCAAGGGTCGGTGAAAGGACGGCTCGCTCCGTCGTCGACCCTCCAGTCCTCGCTCGCTCCACCACCTCGCCCTCGTCGCGACCACCACCACCAGCACAGGCACCACTCCGGCACCAGCACCAGCACCGCCCGCCTCGTACAGGTGAGCTCGTCGTCCCTCAGCCAGCGCGTCGAGCACGCCGTCATCGGCTCTCGCTGGCGGCGTGAAATCGCGCAGGAGGCCGACGGCGGCACTCGCTCCGTCGCCCGCCCCTGTGCTGTGCTGCACGCAGAGCAGCCACGCACGAGCACAGAGCAACGAGCTGACCTCGCACCGCACTCGTCGTCCTTCCCTCCCCCGCGCCCCCCTCCCCCTCGTCTCCTCCACCCGGACCCCACGGCCTCGCCACACTTGGGTCCCACCCTCGCCCACGCCCCTCCCTGCGCACCCTCCGACTCGTGCAGACTCGTACAGTACCAGCCAGCACTCGAACAGCCCGCCAGCCCAGCCAGCACCCGCCATGTCGCGCTTCTTCCGCCCGGGCTCGTTCCCGCGCCGCCGCCCCGTCCTCTCGGCCTCGCTCGTCGCCGTCCCGACCGCCTTCACCTACTCGCTCCTCACCAGTGGCCCGCCCTCGACCCTCGACGTCGATGCCCAGTCGCTCTACTTCTCGCACAAGAACCCGCTCCGCATGGACGCCCCGCCCGAGGGCACCCTCGACCGCCCCTCGACCATGTGGACCCCGCCATCGCGCGAGGAGATGCTCCACAAGCTCGGCGCACCCGCACCGGCCTCGGACGCCGACCACGACGGCAAGGGCGGCAAGAACTCGCAGCCCGACTCGCACCGCGCCCAGGCCGACAAGGACAGCTCGCTCCAGCGCGCCGGCCAGCAGGACCCGGCCGGCAACGCCGCCGAGCCCCCTCATCACGACGACGGCGAGTTCGACCTCATCATCGTCGGCGGCGGCGCGACGGGCGCCGGCGTCGCCCTCGACGCCGCCGCGCGCGGCCTCCGGGTCGCCGTCGTCGAGCGCGACGACTTCTCGTCGGGCACGTCGTCCAAGTCGACCAAGCTCGTGCACGGCGGCGTCCGCTACCTCCAGAAGGCCGTCTTCGAGCTCGACTACGAGCAGTACAAGCTCGTGCGCGAGGCCCTCCACGAGCGCAAGACGTTCCTCCACACGGCGCCCTACCTCTCGCACTCGCTCCCCATCATGCTCCCCGTCTACACCTACTGGCAGATCCCCTACTTCTTTGCGTGCGTCGCCCTTGTTCTCTCCTGGTCGGGCCTCCACTCGAGCGTCCACGAGCTGACTCGCGCCTTCCCTCCCTCCCTCCCTCCCTCCCTCCTCGCAGCGGCACCAAGCTGTACGACCTCCTCGCGGGCAAGGCTAACATGGAGTCGAGTTATGTCATGAGCAAGGGCAAGGCGCTCGAGGCGTTCCCGATGCTCAAGGACGACGGCCTCACGGGCGCCGTCGTCTACTACGACGGTGCGTTTCAGCCTCGCGCTCTCGCTCGTCCCTCTTTCCTGGCGCTCGCTCGCGCCGTCGCGCTGCGTCCGGCCTCAGGATTTGCTTTTGAGGACCGCCTGGCTGACGCTCTGCCACCTGCCCGCAGGCCAGCACAACGACTCGCGCATGAACGTCGCGCTCCTCCTCACGGCGGTCCAGTACGGCGCCGTCGCCGCCAACCACTGCGAGGTGACGTCGCTCATCAAGGACGGCGAGGGCAAGATCAAGGGCGCCCGCATGCGCGACGTCCTCACCGGCCGCGAGTGGGAGACCAAGTCCAAGGTGCGTCCTCCTCCTCCTCCTCCCCCGCTCGGACCCTCCCGCTCTTCCTCGCTCGCACACACACTCTCTCGCTTCTCCTCGAGCGCGCACTGACGCGCACTCGCTCTCTCTTTGTGCGCAGGGTGTCGTCAACGCCACGGGCCCGTTCACGGACGGCATCCGCTCGATGGACAACCAGGAGGCGCAGAACATCGTCGCGCCCGCCTCGGGCGTCCACATCACGCTCCCCAACTACTACGCGCCGGCCAAGATCGGCCTCATCGACCCGTCGACGTCGGACGGGCGCGTCATCTTCTTTCTCCCGTGGCAGGGCAACACGATCGCCGGCACGACCGACTCGCCGGCCAAGGTCGAGCAGCACCCGGTCCCCAAGGAGGAGGAGATCGAGTGGATCCTCAACGAGGTGCGCAACTACCTGAGCCCCGACATTCGCGTCCGCCGCGGCGACGTCCTCAGCGCGTGGAGCGGCCTGCGCCCGCTCGTCAAGGACCCGAACGCCAAGGACACGCAGAGCCTCGTGCGCAACCACCTCATCGACGTCTCGCCGACGGGCCTCCTCACCATCGCCGGCGGCAAGGTGCGTCTCGCTTCTCTCGCTCGAGCGGCTCTCGTCGGCGTCTCGGAAGGGGACCGTGCGCGACGAGCCGACTGCTGACGTTCCCCTTGCTCTCTCGCTCGCAGTGGACGACCTACCGCGTAAGCACCCTTTCTCTCTCCTCGTCGTCATCGTCGAGAGCCGCACGAGCTGCCGGCACCTTCGCTCGAGAGCGTCGTCGCTGACTCAGTCTCCTTCCTCCCCCTCCCCTCTCGCTCGCCTCTTCTCGCTCATCTTCGCCTCGCCCCTCGTCGTCCACCTCGCCCTCTCGTCACCTGCTCGCAGGCCATGGCCGAGGAGACGGTCGACCGCGCCATCGAGGAGTACTCGCTCAAGCCCAAGCGCGGCTGCATCACCAAGGACGTGCAGCTCGTCGGCTCGCAGGGCTGGACGCCGCTCATGTTCATCCGCCTCATTCAGCACTTTGGTCTCGAGGTCGACGGTGCGTTGCTTCTCGCTCTGACTCGTCGGTGCGGCGCGTCGTGAGCCGGAAGCTGACGCACGACCCTCCTCCTCTTCCTCCCTCCTCTGCTCGGCTCTCCTCGTCTCGCAGTCGCCAAGAACCTCGCCGAGAACTACGGCGACCGTGCGTGGGGCGTCTGCTCGATGGCGCCGCCGACCGGCCTGCGCTTCCCGGTGCACGGCACCCGCCTCGACCCGGTCTACCCCTACATCGACGCCGAGGTGCGCTCCTTCTCCTTCCTCGAACGCCTCGCGCTATTGAGCACGTCGCTGAAGCTCTGCTGCTCGTCTCGCAGGTCACCTGGGCCTGCCGCCGCGAGTACGCCGCGACCGCGGTCGACGTCATCGCTCGCCGCACCCGCCTCTCGTTCCTCAACTCGGAGGCCGCCCTCGAGGCGCTCCCGCGCGTCATCGACATGATGACGACCGAGCTCGGCTGGGACGAGAAGCGCCGCGCCAAGGAGTTCACGGACGCGTGCGAGTTCCTCGAGAGCATGGGCCTCGCCCGTGCGCGCACCGAGGGCTTGACGCTCGACGACGTGCGCGAGGGCCGGCACAAGGACCGCCGCGGGCACCAGGACGAGCGTGCGTCCCTCTCCTTCCTCCTCTTCGCCGCCGCCGGGCTCGGGCGAGACGCTGACCCTGCTTTCGTCGCTCGCAGTCACCTCGCGCGCCGTCTTCACGCCCGACGAGCTCTCGACGCTCAAGAAGCGCTTCGCCAAGATCGACGGTGCGTCTCTCCTCCTCGTCCTCACCTCTCTTCAGGGCCTCGCGCTGACGCTCGTCGCCGTCGTCGCCCGCAGCCGACCACGACGGCAAGATCGACACGCAGGACCTCACCAAGACGTACCGCAAGCTCGGCTACTCGGACGTCGACGAGGCGACGATCAAGAACGTCATCAAGGAGGTCGACGTCAACCAGGACGGCGGCATCTCGGTGCGTCGTTTCTCCCTCGCCGCTCGACCGACCTTGCTCGACGACCTCTTGACTGACTCGCTCTCCCGCCCCTCGCGCAGTTCGACGAGTATCTCGACGTCGCCGCCGGCGCCAAGCAGGTCCACCTGCACAACGCCTTCACCGACGTCGCGCTCCAGGGTCAGCTCGGCGACGACGACTCGACCGACGCCACCGCCGAGAAGGGCTCGCAGCCCAACTCGCACCGCGGGTCGGGCGAGCAGGCGCCGACCAAGGAGGGCGCCAAGATCGACTACTCGAACAAGACGCCGCCGGAGAAGGCCGGCGGCAGCTGGTGAGCGGCCGAGCGAGCAGCGCGACCGAGTTTTGAGATAGACCGACCAAAAGAGCTTGTGCATACCCGCGACGATAGACCTCCCCTCCTCCCTCTCTCTCTCTCTCCATCTACCTCCTCCCCTTTACTCCCCTTGTCGCCCTATGCGATGCAGTGCGTTTCTTCCTGCCGACATTGTCCGTCTCGCCCTTCGAGCTTGAAGAGAGAAAGGCATGAACAGCCTGCAGGGCGGCCGACCAGAGGACGTCTTGCTCGCACCAGTCAGCGAAAGTCTGCACGTGTGAGCACGAGAGCAGTGAGCTGCCTGAACGAGAAGAGGGGGTGAGGAGGTCCGAGCGGGTTGAGAAGGTCGCTCTCGAGCGTCGGCGCACGGGCCCGAGCGCGACGCTCTCGTCTCGAAGGATCAGCGGGCGCTTCGCGCACAGACAAGGCGAGCGCAGCAAAAAGAAAGGTGCATTGGAGCAGGAGCGAGCGCGACGACGCGCAAAAAGAGAAGAGGCGTGTGCACAGGCGGGCGTTCGCCAGCGTCGGTCGACTGCTGGGGAGATGCGGCGGCCGTCCGCAGAGCTCCCCCGGAATGTGTCATCAGCGCAGTCGATATCCATCGCTCTCGAACGCCTGCCTCGCCTCAGCCCTTTGCAGTTCGACCGGGTCCGGTCGAGGTGATGAGAGCGACCCCGCTCGACCAAGCCAAAACGAGCAAGGGAGGCCCCACTTCGCCAACGCACGCCCGACGCACCTCGTCGACCCTGTCGCCGCTCCCTCGCGCTTCTCCTTGACCGCTCGCCGTCGCTCTCGCTTTCCACCGAGTCGAGCACATTCTGTTACATGCTGTCGAGCCGGGCCGGACCGCGCCAGAGGGTGAGGGCGCCGAGAAAAGCGTTGAGAAGGTGCGCCGCTCCAAGCTCGAGGCAGCATCGCTCGCCTTCTCTCCTGCTGCTGCTGGCTGCTGCCGATCTCACTTGGGAACAGTCTCTCGCTCGACGCTCTCGGACACTCTCTGCACACTCGCTTCCGCTGGGAAGAAAGGCCGTCCTGACAGTGCTGCACGGCGACTTGGCTGCGGCGGGCGCATTCTCGAGCTCTTCGTCGAGAGGGCTTCTCCTTGCACACGAGCTGGGGGTCAAGTACATTGCACAGCGAGCACATCTACAGAATCCAGATGTCGAGATACATGCTCTCCTGCCCCTGTCTCGGCTCAAGCGCCCGGAGGAGCGAGACGCTTCGACGAGAGCCGCACGCCCGCTCAGTCCGTCGAGCGGCTTGAGCAGCTCCCGCCAACCGTGCGCATCCCTCTCGGACCTGCTTCGATCACCGACGAGGGCTGATGAAAGTGGCGCGCTGGCCATAGGGTCGGGCGGCGGCAGGAGTGGCGGGTGTTGAGCGAGGTGAGGGTGCGAGTCGGGTCGTCGCAAAGGGTGCTGCGGGCGTGGAAGACGGACGCAGGGTATCAGCTCAACTGTCCCAGCTCGCAGACCCGTCGCATCGACCTCTGCCCGGCCGCCTGCTCGCTCGTCGCTCGCCTTGCCGCAGTCGTCGTCGCCGGCCGTCGCGCTCGATGCCCTGCGGCCCAAACTGCCCTGCTCGCCTTCTTGAGCTCGAGAGAGGACTCACACGGGTACATGCAGCGCTCCTAGGCCACAGCTAGGCCTCTAGAGCGCGCCCTCGTTGGCCTCGGCGGCGAGAGGTGACGCCTCGCTCCTCGAGAGGCCGCCCGCGAGCCGGAGACGGTACAAGTGGCGGGACGGTGAGCTGTAGAGGTTTTGTTCAGGTGTTCTCGAGGCCATGTAGGCTTGCTTGGGCGACTGCGGCGGGGCTGAGAGGATGGCGGGGTGGAGCGGACGATGAGGCGACGAGCGAGGTCGGGCAAGGCGCGATGGCTGCAGGAGCACCGGATCGAGGTGCTTGAAGTGCGACGGAGAGAGCTGAGCTTGCTCCTGGCACCGCAGAGCGTGCGGGCGAGGGCTTGATCCAACAGAGCCTCGCTCGCCTCGTCGTCCCCGCCTTTGCCTCGCTGCGCCGCCTCGTCGCGCCTCTCGTGCTGCTAGGCGAGTCCTCGAGCAGACCCAGACCAAGTCTCAGGGTCTGCTCCTGCAAGCGGGCGCAGTACAACGACGAGGTGCTCGCGCGACTTGGCTCACCGCTCAGGCTCGCTCCGGATCCGAGCCAGCAAGAGCCAGCCCTCGACAGCTTGCTCGAGCCGCGCAGTCGAGAGATACGGCACGTCAATGCATAGCAAGAGAGTCAAGATGAATGATAAAGCTAAGCTGCGCCCCGCCGCGCCTGCGCCCACCCCGCTCGAGCCCGACCTCCACGCTCCACACTCGTCCACCTCATCCTCGCCGTCATCGCCGTCACCTGCTGAGACGAGCTAGCGCTTCGTGCTCCACCGATCGTAGGCGAGCGAGTCGTACTGCGAGCAGAACGAGAGCTGTGTCAGCTGGTCCTCCTCGAGCCGCCGCGTGTGAGGAGCTCAGGGACGGAACGCACGCTCATCTTGCGCCGCTCGGTCGTCATCGAGACGTAGCCGTTTGACTCGTCCGGCTCGCTGAACGTCGCGCACGTACCGACCCACCTGCGAGCGATTCAGGCAAGCGAGTCAGTCAAGGAGGAAGAGGAGGCGGCGGGGAGGAGACGGCGAGGAAGAGTCGACGCACTGTTCGTCCTCGATGCCCGTCACGAACATGACCTCGCTCAAGGCGGAACAGGCCTTCATCATGGCCTTGCAGCCCTCGACCATGCGCCGCACGCCCTTGTCCTCGCGCAGCGCCGAGCGAGTCGGGTAAGGCGGCGAAAAGATGGGAGGCAGCCGGTCGGACATGAAGAAGTGGAGCGAGTCGAGGGCGCCGAGTTCTGCGAGGTAGTCGTCCTGCCAGGCCTCAAGTCAGTGGGTCTCCTTGAGGCTGGGAGGAGAGCGCGGATAGAGCGAAGGGAGGTGCTCACCTGCTGCGAAGGCCACCGGACCGCCGCCGACCCGCTCCCGGCGATGAGCGACAGGGCCTCGAGCTTTGGCGACGACCGCACGATCGACCCGACGCTGTGCGACGAGATGGCGCCGGTGCGAGTCAATGCGAGGAGGCGCAAGTCGGGCAGGTAGGCGAGCGCCGAGATGAGGAGGTCGAGATCTTGCGGCTCCCACCTCCCCTCAAGGATGAGCTCCTGGAGGGGAAGAACGACGCCGTTTTCCGAGTGTCGCTGCAGGTCGGGACGATCGTCATCTCTCGCTCAAGGAGCCAGACGAGCGAGCAGAGAGAGAGCGAGACGCACCAGAATGAGCTGGGCGACGGCCGAAGCCGACCGTCCGGCTGGGCCCATCGCGAGCGCGAGATGGTGCAGCTGAGGCAGCACCGCCTCGAGCACCTCCTCGTCGGCGACGCGACCGAACGTGGAGGGCGACGGCGAGAGGACGAGCGACCGCAGGTTCTTGCACTGGTCGATCAGGTCGAGCTGTAGAGGGACGCAGGGTCAGCTTCGCTCCTCGTCACCGGTCGAGACAAAAGGAGTTGAGAGGGCAGAGGGGACGCACAAAGACCGGGTCGCACTGCGTGAGCTGCAAGCTCTTGAGCTGCGGGAGGGGACCGAAGTACCGGAACGGTTCCTTGCGACGCTCGTACAGGTACAGGTCGACCGCCGAGATGCGGAGGAACGACAGCTTGGGCGCTCGAGAGAGGTAGCGCAGGAGGAACTCGGCGACGTCCTTGTGCAGCTTGAAGTCCTCGAGAGCGAGCGCCTCGAGCCCGTTCTTGGCGAGGCACTCGACGACGCTCGCGAGCGCGCGACCCTCCTGCTGCTCGCCGACGACGACTCGGTGACGAGAACCCTTGACGAACGGGCTCTTGCGCCGCCACAGGCCGTGAACGGCGAGCCCTTTGACGACCGGCGGGAGGGTCGACGAGAGGATGACCTTGAGGCGGCGCAGGTCGTGCTGGCGGCGCCAGTCGCGCGACTCGTCGGCCAGTGCCGCGACGTAGACCGGGTTGCGCCAAAGGTGCGGCCGACACGCCATGCTGAACCACCGGCACGTCGCTGCGAGGCGGACGAGGTCGAGCGGGGGCGGCTCGAACAGGGCGGCGGACGGGTCGCGGTCGTCGAGGAGCTCGACGATGGCGAGCCTGAGCTCGTTGGGGAGCCTCGACATGCCATCTGAGGGCTGCTCGCCGAGCTTGTCGAGGGCGAGCTGGACGAGAGGCGAGACGGGACTCGGCGGCGGCGGCGGCGGACCCAGGGCCGGGCCCGAGAGGCGCAGGCCTGCGACTGCGTCGCCCAAGTATATGCGGCGCGTCGTCATGCGGAGAAGCTGGCCGGACCCGCTTCTGTGGTGGAGAAAGAGCGAGAGAAGGACGGAGGTTGCCCGAGTGGTCTACTCGCGACCGGCGCTCTCGCCTCGAGCTCCTCTCTGGATGCGTGCTTGCTGCTTCGAGCGTACCAAGCGTGCTTAGCTCGAGCCTGTGGTGCAGCACAAGCGCCCCCTTTGTGCTGCGGCGGGCGCGGGGCACCGGCTGTCGCCCGCGGCGAGTTCGCTTAGCTTTTGCTACAAGTGCAGTCCTTACCGTTTTACTATTCTCGCCGGTCGCTCGCGCGACTCTCGCTCGCGCAGCTCTCGCTCGGGCTCTCCTGCTTCTCTCGCTCGCTCGACAGCTCCAAGAGGGCATGATCAACTCGTTGCAGGTCGTAGCTGTACCGGCGGACGGCACCCTTGACCGGGCGCGAACGAGGTCATCGACTGCGCGGCGTGCCGAGCAGCGTTATGGTGCGCTCTGGGTGACGTCCATGTCGGTAGACGGGTTAGCACACTTCGACTCGGCTGATGGCGAAGGTCGGTGCGCCGTTCGCTCGTTGGAGCGAGCGAGAGGATGGGACGAGGTTGAGGGGACGGGCGAGACGACTTGTCGATATGGCGCAGGAGGGTGTGGACGGAGAGGTCGACGATAGGTAGGGAGTGAAGCGGATGTGGAGAGAGCGGAGAGGCTGCAGGGAGCGCGAGTCAGCAAGCCCTGCAGCGACGACCGGTCGCCCGAGAGGACGGCGACGCACCGGCTCGAGCCCGACGGTGCTGCGCTCGTAGTTGACGAGGCGTTTGAGCATGGGCGCCGTGACCGAGTCGAGTTGAGGCGGAGCTTTCTGCGTTTGCGAGGACGCAGGGTAAGCAACCCGGCTTGGGACGAGGGACGAGGAGGAACGAGGAGGAAGGGGAGGAACGCACGAGGAGGACAGAGTCTCGCCGCCCGACCGAGCGAAGAGCCGACTGGGACCTCGCCGAAGAGGACAGCCGCGCTCGATGCCTGTGCGCAGAGGGAAAGCCGTCAGCGATGAGCGGGCGAGGACGAGGGGGACGAGGAGGGGGAAAGGAACGCACCCTCGCTCAGCAGTCCAGTACTCGGCAGCGCAGGCCCGGTGAAAGCGTGCGTGCGACGCCGAGGTGGAGCACGTCGCCCTCGAGATGGTCGACGAGAACCTTGGGGGCAGAACGGTCGAGGGGAGGAGGTGTCGGCGTCGAGACAGAGACGAGGGCGGCGTGTGAGGGTGTGCGGGTTCGCTGGTCGACGAAGGTAGGCCCCGTGAGGACGCAGAGTAGCTCAGCCAGGCTCCATGTCGAGTGGACGGCGGGGAGCGAGCATCGGTCGAGGAGGAGGAGATCAAGTCGAGCCGGCTTCAGCCTCTCGCTGTCGCCGCTCGAGCCAAGCTTGCTTCCGTGCAGCGTGCTCAGACTGTCTGCCTGGACCGCCTCACGCCTCAGCAGCCGCCCCCGACCCGGCCTCACTCACCTCTCCTCGTCGCCCTCGTCCTCCTCCCCCGCACTCGCTCCCCCGCCCGCTCGACGACTAGCACGCGCCGAAGCTCGTGCGGCCCGTCGATCGACCTTGCGCGCACGGCCCCTCGCCTCGACCTGCCCGCGCCCGCCCTTCACCGCGCACCCCGACCCTCCACACCCTCTCGCGCACTAGATCGTTCGCACGCCGACTCAGCAGCGTCGAGCAGCGCAGATCCATGGTCAGTAGTCGGACGTCATTCACTGCCTGGGGGACCGAGCCCCCTTGGATGCAATGCAGTCGTTCGCGCGCTCGACTCTGCGAAAGCGAGAGCGAGCTGCAGCGCGTCGAGAGCTCGTTGCGTTCTTCGGCCTCCTTCGGATCCGCTTCGAGTAGCTCTGCGCTGAAGAGGCTTCGAAGCGAGCGAGCGACGTCGCCGCAGGAAAAGAGAAAGCAAGGCGAGCGCGCACGAAAGCGAAGCAAAAAAGAGTGAGAAGGGGGCGGTCAACTCGTTTGGTCTAGCCTGGCTCGACCTGCGAACTCGCCTGGAGGTATGAGCCCCTCAGAGAGTCCGCCGCTAACCGCTGCCCGCCCTGTCCGCTGTGACCAGCAGCGAACAGGCCGAATCGTTTGGCCCTCGAACCGTGCGTACCCGCTGTTTCCAGCTAGCACTCCCGCTCTTCTCGAAATCAGGTCGGCCGAGTGGGGAGAGGGAAGCGACAAAGGAAAGTGCCACTTTGCTAGCGCACGCCCGACGCACTCGCTCGACCTTGCGACGGCTCTCGGCGCCCCGCACCTCGCTCGACGAGCGCAGGCTCGAGCGGGTCGGCTCGAGGGCTTTCCTCTGCAGCTCGTGCACGTGCTCACGAGTCCGTACGAGGGCTGAGCAAGACGAAACGAGAGCGAATCGTGAGCGCGCTCTCGTCCCCGAGGTGGCGGGCCGACGCGTCTGGCTCTCGACCTCGCTCGCGACCGTCTCACCCGCTTTCCTGCGCTCGAAGCGACGTGTGGGCAAGCCTCTCAGCCCCGCAGACACGCTCAGGTGCACGTGAAGAGCATCTACGGCGAGGAGGCGCAGAGAGTGGGCGCGCTCACCTCCCGCTCCTCCTCCTCGCGCTGCCATTCCGAGACGCGTCGGATCGCTCGTTCTCGCTCGGGCTGCTTGCCGCTCCCTTTTGCCAAGCATGCTGGGAAAGCTCGAAAGCACGCTCGCGCCCGCACCAAGTCTGAGCGCTTGAGCCGGTCGAGCATCTCGAGGCGGTGCGCCTCCTCTTCGCAGGAGCGAAGCCGTGCAAAAGCCGCAAAAGAGAACGGGCGCACGAAGGCGGGGCAAAAAGGAAAGGTGTGCGCGCGTCGAGGAGGAGCGCCGAGAGGCGGCTCTGTCCCTCGAGGAGGTGCGCCCTGGTCGGCGGCAGGTCCAGCCCGCGGCTCGAGCAGGGCACGGTCCCCCTCGGAATGGTGGGGCTAAGATGGGCGTGGCGAACCGGCCCTCGAAGCTCCTCCTCTTCACCTTTGCTAGGTCGACTGCGTCCAGCCGGTTGTTGAGCAGAAAGGCGGACCCGGCACCAATGCAAACGAGCAAGGAAGGCCCCACTTCGCCAACGCACGCCCGACGCACCTCGTCGACCCTGTCGCCGCTCCCTCGCGCTTCTACTCGACCGCTCGCCGCCGCTCTCGCTCTCCACCGAGTCGAGCACATTTTTGTGCATGCTGTCGAGCCGAGCAGCACCGCGCGAGAGGGCGAGGGCGCCGAGGGGAGCGGTCCGAGAAGGAGTCCTGCTTCGCTCCTGGCGTCCTCGCCCTCGTGCCGGCGTCCGCGGAACCTGTTGCGTCGAACAGCCGCTCTCGCACAACAAGAAGCTTGTAAAAGACGATCGAGTGCAGGGAGCCGCTACCAAGTAAGCTCGTCGCCCGTGTAGTCCCAGAACTTGCCGCCGCTCTTTTGCAACGTCGCGCCGTCGATGACCTTTAGCACGCCTTGCACGCTGTCCTCGAGCTTGACGGGCGCCTCGTCGAGGCCCATAGCCTTGGCGCCGGCGTCGCCCATGTCGGTCTGCGCGAAGCCGGGCGAGATGGCGTACGCCGTCAGGCGGTCCTTCTCGTTGCCGTGCTCGGTCGCGATCTTGACGACGAGGAAGTTGAGCGCAGCCTTCGACATGCCGTACGCCGTGATGGGGAAGGGAAGGGCGAGCGAGAGCGAGGCGATCGCCGTCGAGATGGCGACAAAGTGCGGTGTCGAGGCGGCGAGGAAGAGGGGCGCAAAGGCCTGGAAGAGGAGGAGGGGCCCGACGGCGTTGACGGCGTAGTGCTGGTCGACGAGGGCGCGAGTCGTGTCGCGGACGGGGAGGACGGCCTCAGGAAGAGAGATGCCTGCGGGTCCGAGCGGGTCAGCGAGTTCTTCGAGGACGGGTTCGAGCCGAGCGGGACAGGCGCACGCACCTGCATTGGCGATGAGGTAGTCGAGCTTGCCGACCTTGTCCTTGACGAGCTGCGCCGCCGCCTTGGCGTCCTCCTCGGACGTCGACTCGAGCTTGACGATGACGATTCGGCCCGTCTCCTCGGCGAGCGAGTTGAGCGCCGTCGCCTTGGTCGGGTCGCGCGCGCCGGCAAAGAGGAGGACGTTGTCGCGCTTGACGAGCTGCTGGACGAGGCCCAAGCCGATGCCGCGGTTGGCGCCGCTGACTGCGAGCGAGAGGGAGAGAGGAGGGTCAGCTTCGAAGCGGAGAGGGGAGGAGGACGAGGGGAGGAGGAACGCACTGAAGTAGGTGGTGGGTGCGCTGGACGACATGCTTGACGGTGGGAGCGCACAGGAGAGGGCCGGTCGAGAGCGGCGAGCGAGTCGGGCGAGAGGAGGTCGAGTCGGGAGGTGGGGAAGGAGGAGAGGGAAGCGCAAGCGGAGCAGGAGCAGAGAGTGCGGGCTGCTCGAGTGCCTGCTGATGCTGGTGCGCTGCGTGCTCAGCAGCTCCAGGCTCGCCGCGTGAGCGCCAGGAGGAGCTCAGTCAGCCGCCGAGTGGAGGCCGGCGGCCGCGTCAGCTCTACGGCCGCTCCAGGCAAGCGCTCGGCCGGTAGGACTGCTGCCGAGAGCTAGCAGGGCGCAGACGAGCTCTCCTCGACTCCTGCACGAGGCGCGGTGGTGAAGGAGGAGGACGCCAGGAGCAGAGCCAGCTCGCCCGTCTCGCCCGCTCGCAGCTCGCGAGCACGAAAACACGCTTTCTCGCTCACCGTGGAATAAGAGCGCGCAGAAGATGAGACTGCAGAGCATGAGGAACCACTTCTAGTGCACTGCGACGCTTGTATATCAAGAGGACGAGGGGGAGGGAGGTAAGGAGGGAGGAAGAGGGCGAGGAGATCGGCGACGTCGACACGAGGGCGACGTCGACGATGACGTGAGAGGGCGAGGAGAGCGAGAGATGAACGAGGAGGGAGGGAGTGCAAGGGAGGGAGGCGAGGGACAGGAGGAGGGCCCGAGCACGCTCAGCCGTGACCCGAGTTGGCTGGGGGTAGGAAAGCGGGAGGGGCCCAGAGTCAGCACCGCGCGCGCCGAGAAGAGGGCGAACGTCGCGCAGGAGGTCGCGCAGACGAGAGGTCGAGAGGGGGAAAGGAGAAGAGGGGAAGGGAGAAGAGGGGAAGGGAGAAGAGGGAGAGGATCACCCACTTTGCCAGCCCCTCGCCCGGTCAACAGCGCGCACCCATCCGGCGTACTTCCATTCCCGCTCCTCGTCGCTGATCTGGCTCTGGAACGTGTCGACCCGGAGCCGGTTGACCTTGGCGAGCGACTTGGGCTTGTCGAGGTTCCAGTTGAAGAGCTTGAGCGCGGCGCCGGCGAGGAGGGCGGCGCCGAGGACGGTGGATCTGCGACGAGGGGTCAAGGAGCGTCAGCTCAGAGCACACCATACCAACATCAACGTGCTGAGCTCGCGCAGGGAGCGCAGAAGGTCGAGAGAGGGAGAGAGCGAGCCGACGCACTCCCGCATGGCCGGCCGCCGGATGTCGATGCCGAGGATGTCGGCCTGAAGCTGCATCGTCACGTCGCTGCCCGTCATGCCGCCGTCGACCTGCATGACGCGGATCGCCTCGCCGTCCTCGCTCCCGCTGTCGCTCGCCGCCTCCTCCTCGACCTCGCCGTCCTTGCGCTCCGAGACGACGGGCTGGTGGTGCGCGTGGTGGTGGTGGTGGTGCGGGCCGTCGGCGGCGAGCTGGACGTCCTTGGTCATGGCGTCAAGAATGGCGCGCGTCTGGAAGCACGTCGACTCGAGCGTCGCTCGGGCGATGTGGTGCTTGGTCGTGTAGGTCGAGAGGCCGATCATCATGCCGCTGCAAGTGTGCGAGGCTCGAGAGAGCGTCAGCAAGTGTGCATGGAGCGTGTACGTGAGCGAGAGGTGCGAGGACAAGGGACGCACGTCGCGCGCATGTCCCAGTAGGGCGCAAAGAGGCCCGAGAAGCCCTGCGAGCAACGACGACGACGACGTCTGGGAGTCAGCGCGTCGGTCCAGAGGCTTGAGCACGAGACAAGAGAGAGGTTCGAAGCGACGCACCGTGACAAAGTAGACGCCGCCCGTGTCCTCGACCATCTCGGCGAGCTTGCCCGCCTCGCGCGGGTGCTCGATGATGTTGAGGTTATCGCGCAGCCTGCAGAGCGTGTGCAAGGCGTCAGTGAGTCCGTTCCGACACGCAGGCAGACGGCGAGCACGACGAGCGGGCCCACCGTCGGTGAGCGAGCGAGAGAGGGACGCACCAGGTGACCGAGCTTCCTCCCACAGCGATCGAGCCCTCGAGGGCGTAGTGCATCGGCGACTGCGGACCCATCTTGTAGCCGACCTGCGCAGCCGGTGTTCGACTCCGAGTCAGCACGGGCTCGAGGGGAGCGAGAGGCGGACGAGCGAGAAGGGACGCACGGTCGTGACGAGGCCGTGAGTCGACTTGACGATGTCGGTGCCCGTGTTGTAGAGCATGAAGCAGCCGGTGCCTGCGCACAGCATGCAGGAGCGTCAGCGAGAAGGTCGCCGAGCGCAAGAAGGAGAGCGACGAGAGAGGGGGGAGAGGAGGCCTGAGCGCACCGTACGTGTTCTTGGCGTCGCCCTTGGTCAAGCACTTGTTGCCGACGAGCGCCGCCTGCTGGTCGCCGATCAAGCCCGCGATCGGGATCCCCTCGAGGACGTGGCCCTTCTTGAAAACGCCGTACACCTCCGAGTTGGACACGATGCGCGGCAGGCACCACTTGGGCACGTCGAAAAAGTCGCACAGCTCGTCGCACCAGTCCTGCTTGTGCAGGTTGAACAGGAGCGTGCGGCACGCGTTCGTGCCGTCCGTGATGTGCTTGCCGCCGTCCTTGCCGCCCGTGTATTGCTGCGCGCGAGGAAGACGAGGAGGGACGGACGCGCTCGAGAGTCAGCTCGGGCTCCCTCGCTCGACGCACAAGCTCGGGAGGAGAGGGGAAGAGGACGCACGTAGACGAGCCAGGTGTCGACGGTGCCGAACATGAGCGCCTGCCGGTCCATGGCGTCCTTGACCTCGGGGACGTTGTCCTTCATCCAGTCCCACTTGGTCGCAGAGAAGTAGGTCCTGCGCGCGCACTCGTACATCGTGAGCTACTCCTCGCTGCGAAGAGAGTAGGGGAGAGAGAGGAAGAGGGACGCACGAGAGCGGCAGGCCCGTCAGTCGCCGGATCCCCTCCTCGCCGACAATCTCGCCCTCGGGTGTGTGGAACGTGCGCGTCTCGGCGGCGGCGCGCAGCTCGCGCACGTTGGCGGCGTTGCGCGCATCGGGCCATGCAACTGTGCGAGGAAGAGGCGAGGGACAGAGCGAGTCAGCTCCTGAGCGGCGGCATCGAGAGGGGTCGGGCTCGCTCGCGCCGGGCTCGACGAGGCCGGCCGGCGCGAGGGAGGGAGAGGAAGAGGGACGCACTAGCGTTGTACAGGGCCTCGCCCGTCTCCTTGTCCCACAGGAGGGTCGTCTCGCGCTGGGTCGCGATGCCGACGCACTTGAGCTCGTGGATCTGGTGGCCCTTCTCCTTGAACTGCTTGATGCCCTCGTCGATGCAGCGGTCGATCTCGCGACAGTAGGTCGACGGGTCGTGCTCGTGCCAGCCGGGTTCGGGGTGAACTGCGAGAGCGAGCGGCCGAGAGGACGAGCATGTGGGGCCGTCAGCGGCGGGGAAGGTGTCGGTGAGGAGGGAGGGAAGGGCGAGGAGACGAGTCAGCTCGTGCGCGCGAAGAGCTAGAGCTTGCTCGAGGTCATGTCATGGGGCCGGGCAGGAGCGAGAAGAAGACGACGCACGCTGCTCGAACTCGATCTGAAAGTTGGCGACGATGTCGGCCCACTGGTCGAAGATGTAGAAGCGGCAGCTCGTCGTCCCGCAGTCGATAGCGCTGCGTGCAAGGAGGACGAGGAGTCAGCCGGGCGGCATGAGGGGGGAGCAGGGAGAGAGAGCGCGGCTGTCGGCTCGACGCACCCGACAAACTCGGTTTCCTGGTTCTGGACGGCGTCGCGGTCGTGGAAGCTGCTCGGGCGCTGACCGATCTCGCCGAGCGAGGGCGGAACCTTGTTGAGGCCCTCGAGCTTGCGGCGGAGGCCCTCTGGCGGGATCTGGCCGGCGGTCGACGAGCGGCGGAAGAGCGGGCTCGCGGCGAACGAGCTGCGGCGCGACAAGGTGGTCGACCCGGGGCGGGAGTTCTCGGGCGACTCCTCGGTGACGGAGAGGGCGAACGAGCCGCGGCGCGAGGGGGCGGCCGAGCCCGGACGAGACGAGGGCATGGACGGCGGCTGGGCGAGCGGGGTGCCGGCGAACGAGGGGCGGCGCGAGGGCGGGAGCGACATGGTGCTCGAGGTGGTGAAGGGCCTCGTGCTCGAGAGGTGGCTGCTCGGGTGGCCTGCGAGGCGAGGGCGGCGTGGGGTCGGTGGTGGTGGTCGTGGGGGAGAGGGAGCTCGTCGAGGCGGCGGCGGGCGAAGGGCGACGCGCGTGAAACTGACGACGGCGACGGCGCAGAGCGGGCAAGTGCTGTGCGCCTGGGTGAGGGAGAGGCGCAGTGACAGCGCTCTGGCTTGGGCGTGGAGGGGGAGAGCGACAACGAGGCTCTCGGTGGAGGAGGAGCGGGCCCGCGGCGAGCGTTGCGGGCCCTTGACGCACTCTTTGCGGGGGAGCGCACCCCGTCTTTTCCTCAACCGCACTACGCTCGCTGATTCGCTCCGTTCTGCTCTCGACTGCGGCGCGCCCACCGCTCCGCCGTACTTCACCTTTTCGCTCGCCCCGGCTCGCTCTCTTCGCCCTCCGGGCCCACGCTTGCCCCTCGTCCTTGCTCTCGTGCACCTAGTCGACTTGTTGCACGCGCGACACTTCCCTCCCGCCGAGCTCTCGAGCGCGAACGAGCGTGCTGTCTCGCCTCGCGCAAGCTCGCACGACCCGCGGCCGCGCTTTCTGCACGCATGCGCATCGCTCGAGAGCGTGCTCGCTCTGCTAGCCGTGCTGAGCAGACGAAGAGTGCAGCGCGGAGGGAGGGCCGTCGAGGAGGGCGCCTCGACCAAGGGCTTGGACGTCCTCGCGCACGAAGCGCTTCCTGCTCGCTGAAGGCTCACGCTCGGACGCTCGACCTCTGCGCGCTCGCCTACACGTCGACGTGTGCCAGACGCTGGATACAGCGACTCCGAGCGGCTGAGCGAGAGCAGCGTCGGAGGAGCACGACGAGCAAGAGCCGGCACGAGTGCGCGCGCTCGATCTCGGCGAGGTGCCGGCTCCGAAGCAGGAGCAGCACGCTCACACGGCGCACAGAAGTGCCTGGTGGGAGCGCCAGACGGCCGATAAGGCTCGGCTGAGCGGTAGAGGCTCGAGAAGAGGTTCGAGGACGAGGACGAGCAGGCCGGGCGGCTCGGCCCCTCGAGCTCTGCACCGCGGCACGGCGCGCAGGCCTCGAGCAGACGACGCTGAACGTCTGCTGCGACTAGTCCAAGCCCGCTGGTGACGTGACGAGCCCTGCAGCGAGCGCTAGGAGGGTCGAGCCGGGCGAGAAGCAGAGGCGCAGCGCAGGCTCGGCGAGTGCAGGCGCGTGGACGTGCACCGCGGCGAGTAGGATGCGAGAGATGCGAGAGAAGCGAGAACAGCGTGAGCAGAAGTGAGAGGAAGGAGCGAAAGAGGTGCGCGCAGGACGAAGGCGAGCCGCGCCCACTCCGCGGAGGCGAAGTCGCTCCTCCCCTCTGCTCCAGCTCGCTCTCTCTCCCCACCCCCCCAGATACCTCTACTACACACCATGTCTGCTGTTCCCCCGTCGTGGAAGGACCTGTGCGTCCCTCCTGCCCCGCCCGCCCTCTCGTCGCGGCCCTGTCGCCGTCGAGAGATGGCACCTCGCCCTCCGGCCTGTTCCGCCCTCTCGCGCTCGACGACGCTGACCCGTGGACCCTGCGCGCAGTGGCAAGTCGGCCTCGGACCTCCTCAACAAGGACTACCCGCTCGCCGGCAACGCCCTCGAGGTCAAGGTGCGTCGCCGCCCTCGTCCTCGTCGTCCCACCCTCCGGCTCGTCAGCCCGCCCGCCTCTCCCTCGCCCGCCTCGCCCTCTGCGGTCCAGGGCACCGCGTCGACTCGCACCTTGGCCTCTCAAGGAGACCTTGGCGGCGTCGGCGCGTCGCCGCAGAGCCTCGTTCTGCGGCGGAAGTTCTTCCCCTCTCCGCCAACGTGCCGGGGCCGAGCAACCACGCGTCGTCCCCCCGCATCCTCGCCTCTGTGGGGGACAGCGACGGCCTCTTCGTGCGCATCAGGCCTGCACGAGGCGCATCGAGCAACCTACCGAACTGCAGGAGCACCCTCGCTGACTCTCCTCCTCCTCCTCCCCCCTCCTCGGCTCGAGCAGACCCGCGCGCCCAACAACGTCGCCTTCAAGGTTGCCGGTGTCCGCGACGCCAAGTCGGCCGCCATCGCCGGCGACATCGAGGCCAAGTACGTCGACGCCAAGAACGGCGTCACCCTCACCCAGGCGTGGACCACCTCGAACGTCCTCAAGACCCAGGTCGAGCTCGAGAACCAGATTGCCAAGGGTGCGTCCGCTCTCGCTCTCGTGCCTCGCCGCACGCTTCGTATCGACAGGCGGGAGGCGCGGCGCAAGGTCGCGCTAGAACTGACGCTCGTCCCGCTCGTGCAGGCCTCAAGCTTGACGTCCAGGGCCACCTCCTGCCCGCCACCCAGGGCAAGTCGGCCTACGTGACTGCCATCTACAAGCAGCCGTCGCTCCACACCCGTGCCCTCCTCGACGTCTTCAAGGGCCCGACCTTCACCGCCGACGCCGTGCGTCTCGCTCCCCCTCTCCTCCCTCGCTCCCTCCTCGTTCCTGCGCCTGACGCCTCCTCTCGCTCGCCCGCAGGTCATCGGCCGCGACGGCTTCCTCCTCGGTGCCGAGTCGACCTACTCGGTCCCGACGGGCGCCATCACGCGCTACGCGCTCGGCCTCGGCTACGCCGCGCCGTCGTACACCGTCACCGTCCACGGCCTCGCCAACCTGTCCGTCTTCTCGGCGTCGTACTACCACAAGGTCTCGAAGGACGTCGAGGCCGGCGCCAAGGCCATCTACGACACCAAGGTCCAGGGCTCGCAGGTCGGCCTCGAGGTCGGCACCAAGGCTTACCTTGACGTGCGTCCGCCTCTCCCTCCCCATCCCTCGTGCGCCCGGTTCGTCTTACTGACTCTCTACGTGTCCTCGCCCTGCAGAACACTGCCTTCGTCAAGGTCCGTCGAGCTCGTCTCCCTCGTCGCCCTCCTGGACGCGCACTGACCCTTGCCTCGCACGTTCTTCCTCCTCTACAGGTCAAGGCCAACAACGCAGGTGTCCTCGCGCTCGGCTACACCCAGGCGCTCCGCCCGGGCGTCAAGGTCTCGTTCGGCGCCGCCCTCGACATCAGCGGCCAGACCATCACCGCCCCCAAGGTCGGCTCGTCGCTCACCTTCGAGGCGTAAACGCCCTGCACTCGCTCCCCCCTTTTTCCCTTTCGTACGACGCGGTGGATCAGTCTGGACAGTTCTCGAATCGAGCAATGCACAGCCTCTTTCGTGGACTTGGTGCAGTGGCGAGAGACGGAGAGGTCGGGAGCATCGTCGATTTCAGTGGTTAGCAAAGCAGACGCTCTCCCTCACTGTCCAATGTCCCTTTCGTGCCCGAGCAGCGAGCGCCGCCGTCGTCGTCATCCGCGCGAGAGAGAGAGAGAGCGGGAGGAGGTGCGCACGGACCTCGGCTCCTGGCGCCCTCGGCTCGGGGCAGGCACAGGTGCGTTCTGCTTTGCCGCACTGTGAGCGTGTGCGAGCGTCAATCGAGAGTGAACGGAGCAGAGACGAGCGAAAAAGGAGCGAGCGAGCGACGTTCCTCCTCGTCGTCCTTCTCAATCGGCGCCGCTCTCTCCTTTCTCGCGATCAGCTTACGCTCGCTCCACGGTAGCACGGATTCTAAAGAGAGCGTCTGTGCAGTGCCGCGAGAGAACAACAACAAGAGCGAGCGCGACCTGCGCGCCCGAGCTACCCCTCACCGCTCCCCCTCGCCGTCGAACGGCGTCGCGAACGGGCTCTGCAGCGCCGCCGCGCGCGCCCGCACATGCGCAGGAACGACCGGCGGACGACTCGAGGGTGCGTAGAGCGTGCGAGAGGCGCCGAGCGGGTCGGCGAACGGGTTGGCAGGCGGCGCACGGACCTGCGGGGGAGGCGGCGGCGAGGGGAAGAGAGGGAGGACGCCCCGGCCTGCGGGGACCTCCTCCTCCTCGTCGTCATCGTCGTCGCGCATCTCCTCCCAGCCCTCGTCGGCGCCGTCGACGCCCTCATCCGCACGAGCACGTCCTCGCCCGCCTATCCTCGCTGCGACCTTGCTCCGCCACCTCGCTCCCCTGCTCGCTCCCTCCGCCGCTTCAGCTTCGACAGGCAGCGCGTAGCGCCGCTCACCTTGCGCGTCGTCGCCCCGCAGCGGCGCGCAGTCGCTCGCGCGCCGGCTCGGCCCTGCCGAAGCAGCCGGCGGCGCCGCGCGCTTCGACGCAAAGTGCGAGTCGCGCATCGAGCGGAACGCCGAGAGCGGGCGCGACGGGCGCGAGATGACGAAAGGGCGGAGGCGAGGCCGAGAGGTTGAGGGCGAGGAGGGCGTGGCCGGCGTGCGGCGTAGGGAGGGGAGAGAGGCAAGGGAGGGAAGGACGAGGGTGCGAGGGGAGCGACGTGGCGGGGCGCGCTCGGCGGCGGGTGCGACGACGGTAGGAGCTTGAGGAGGCTCGTCGGGCGGCGTC